>Ga0351907_1009_pt1 | contig 62885 bp, 58 predicted proteins | sample BONcelHT113001E6_FD_206861 | JGI IMG/M metagenome (GOLD analysis project Ga0351907, IMG submission 206861) | Enriched cells from coal bed in the Powder River Basin, Montana, United States - BONCAT cells T11 rep1 HSBNCT.T11.300.1.E6 ... | reverse complement strand
TCCAATTCCAAATCAAGGCGCTATCTTCGTTGGCTCGTCTTCGGCTCCTCAACGTACTACCTGTTTGCCTTCGTCACCTCAATCCTCGCCGCCTTGATTTCATCCTTGCTTTGAAATTGGAATTACCGAGTCAGCGCGGCCTGATATTCTTCCGGGGATAGCTCGCCGTTGCAGAGCATTTCGTCCAGTTTTTCAGGGATGCCGCGGTAGCCCTTATCGTTAAGGTATGAGAAGAGAACAGCGCTCTCCTGTGCCGATGCAAGTATCTCCCGAAGTTCCGGGGTAAAGGGCAGGACATCCACCAGGTATTTCTTGCCGCCAACTCCTGAATACCGGCACTTCGGGCAGCCCGGGGCGTGAAAATCCGCTCCGCTGCCTGCCTGCTCAGGACTGTGTGCCGCTCCGGGGCCGGTTGTCCGGCAAGACATGCAGAGGGTATTGACACTGGTGAAGGCGACAATCCCCCGGATACCCGCGGGAAGAGATCGGTTCGTCCGGCGCTCCTGGAGAAGATGGTCGAAGGCCCCATCAAGGCCGGCACGAGAAATTCCTGTAACCACGAGACTTCCCCGCATCGCAGTTTTCCAGGCCGTGAGAAAGGCGCGGTTGTCCGTCGCATCATCCAGGACAATCACATTTGGCGAATGGTCACGAAGCGCCGCAATCGCTATCTCCAGTTCTTCCGGTGCTTCTGACGAAAGGGGGATTCTCGAGTAGGGGACATCTCCCTTTCCGATTCCTTCTCCCAGTAGCACGACATTCCTTCCCGTTGTATCGATTTCCTGGAGAAACAGATCGAGAAACCGGTCGCGTTCCGAGCGGTTCCAGGAGGCGACAAGAACAAGTCCTGCTCCGGGAGATCCAAGCGATCGGAATTGCTCAGCCACATCCGGGGCGAGTGCCATTTCCTGGAACCCGGAAGGAAAGGACAGCTCCGGCCGCATGCTGATGGTGATCAAATCCCCTTCCATCGCACGAACCATTGATGCCTGGAAGATGATGTCGGTACCCCGGTAGCGAAAGACAAACTCTCCACGACAGGCGAGATCACGGGAGCCGTTTATCCTGGTGATTTTTCTGAGGTTGGAGACCAGTTCCGGGTAGGAACTGACCGGGAAACGGCCGATCTCGCGATAAAGGTTCCCCCGTCGTCCCGACACATGGACTGTTCCTCCTCCGGGTTGGAGTGAAATGGAGGTAATTCCGTTTTGGAGAAAAAAGAGCATCAGGTATTCCAGAAGCTGCGCACCGCTCCGTTCGGCGTTGATTTTTTTCAGGATTCCCTCACTGAAGCAGCTGGAAGAAAAGCCGAATGTTGCCTCGTCCCGCTCCGGCCCGTAAAAAATGTCGAGCATTTCGCGCAATTCGCGAATAATCGGCATGGAAACGGTTACCGTGCAACCGGTGACTTCTTCAACCTTGTCAACCGCTGCCTTGTTCAGCGGGTCGGCCAGGGCAATATGGATTTCGTCTCCCGTTCTGATGATCGGGATCAGGTTGTATTTTCTCGCCAGCTCTCCGGGAATTAATTGGGTGGCGCTCCGGTCGATGATCTTTTCGCTGAGGCGGACATAGGGAATATCCAGCTGATTGGACAGCGCCCAGTCGATATCTTCCTGCTTCACGATCTCCAGTTTGACCAGTGCTTCACCGAAACGGCAGCCGGAGCTTTGCTGCTCATCGAGTGCTCGCCGTATGTCATCTTTGCTGATGATCCCCAACGCGCAGAGAATGGAGCCGAGGGCACCCTTCTTTACCAGATCGTCCATGCTTGCCTCCTCTTGAATCCGTCCGGCCCGTCATACGGTCAGCGGCACATATAGTATATCGGATAGCCGGCGAAAAACTTGAAAGGGGAAAACTTAAATACTACTTTTCTGCCGTGGTTTTTTTGCCGGGTGGTGCGACGAGCTTTACATTTCCCTGCCTGGTATGGTAGCCTTCATGAAAAAATAGGGTCCTGTGCCACCGTTTCCTTGTCCCGGTTCGGCGATGGTATGGCGCCCCAGGAGACATTATGAAAAGAAAAGCACTTGCCCTCCTCTCCGGAGGACTTGACTCTACCCTTGCCGTCAAGGTCATGTTGGAACAGGGTATTGACGTCGAGGCCCTCAACTTCACTTCCCCTTTTTGTACCTGTACCGGCAAAAATGCCGGATGTAAATCCGAAGCTCAACGTGTTGCCGAAGAACTCCAGATTCCGATCAAGGTCATGAATAAGGGCATCGAATACCTGGAAATCGTCAGGAAACCGAAACACGGCTACGGCAGCGGCATGAATCCCTGCGTCGACTGCCGCATCTTTCTGCTGCGCAAAGCCAAGGAGTATCTGGCCGAGTCCGGGGCCGATTTCGTCATTACCGGCGAGGTTCTCGGACAGCGGCCCATGAGCCAGCGTCGTGATTCCATGCGGCTCATTGAACGGGAAAGCGGCCTGGAAGGATTGCTGCTCCGTCCTCTGTCTGCCAAGCACTTCACGCCGACCATTCCCGAACAGGAGGGTTGGGTGGACAGGGAAAAACTTCTCGGCATCACCGGCCGCTCCCGCAAGGAACAGATGCAGCTGGCCGAACAGCTTGATGTGACAAACTACCCGTGTCCTGCCGGTGGCTGCCTGCTTACCGAGCCATCCTTTGTTTCGAAGATTCGCGATGTATTCGATCATGCCGAGCAGCTGGATCCCCGTGACTTCCGCCTGCTGAAGATTGGGCGTCATTTTCGCGTCGGTCCTCACAGCAAGGTTATCATTGGCCGCAATGAAACGGATAACCTGGCGCTGGAAAACGCCGTCCAGTCCGGTGAAGCACTCATACGATGGGCCGACGGCAGCAGCCCGATGGGGGTGGTAACCGGAAAGATTGAACCAGATCTCCTGGAAACGGCGGCAAAAATTCTGCTCCGCTATACCAGGGCTCTGCCGGGAACTGCCTGTTCGATCAAGGTTGCTCTGGACGAAACGAAAAGCCTCATGCCGGTTGTTCATACATTCGACGACGGGCAGATTGAGACATTCAGGATTTAGAGACCCGGAACTTACTACTATACTGTTTTACATCTCATCTTCAGACCATCTTTGCCGCTCCTTCAATCGCAAAATCCTCAGCGTAGCCCTGCTACGCCTGCGGTTTTACTCAATCAGGAACGACAAAGCTGGCCCAAACCTGAGCATGAAAACTGGACCGTCCAGACGAATTTGCAGCAGCTTTACCCTAAGTCCGACAGACTCCTAGTGCAGCTATGTTCGTACGTTGCGACAGCAAGGGCGTTGCAGGTCACAGGGGCAAAATTTTCTCGTTTACTGAGGTATTCCGCACATGCGGTTGCCTGACACAATGGATATGCAAGGGGGTTAGTCAGATGGAAAAAGCACAACGGAATGAAACAGAACTTGACGTTTTCATGAAAGAAATGAGAGCGAGTTTTTCATCAGCGGGAAAACCGAAAGCCGGTTGGCTACGCACGCTGCTGAAAAAGATCTTCGGCTAAGGATCTGCAAACAAATACCATGGGCATCTTGCATCTCATCTTCAGGCCATCTTTGACCGAACTTCAATCACCAAATCCTCAACGTAGCCCTGCTACGTCTGCGGTATGGCTCAATCAGTTCGGTCAAATCTGACCTAAATCCGAGCGCAATCTTGTCCATGGTATTCATTTACAGCTCCTGAGTCAAAACCCCCCAGATTTCAGTATCTGGGGGGTTTTTATTACAGTGCCTACTCTGTTCCTTGTCCGGCGGGAAGAGACGGGTTGGCGGGAGAAGGCGCGGGCTGCGCTCCAGTCCCGTTCGCTGGTTGCGGGGGTGCCCCGGAAGGTGATCCGGTATCGGCACTTTCCCCTGTTGCCGACTGTTCGGCAGGCTGCTGAGGGTCCTCTTCGGCACGTTCCGGCACCACGGCACTTGTTAAATTTTCAAACAGTTCTTCCTTCTGGATGCTTTCGTCAACCTTTCGTTGCATGCCTGCGATATTCGGCTGCTCTGCCAGTGCGATCCGGTACTCTCCTTCCGTCAGCACCCCTTTGCGTCGCAACAGTTTCAGAATCATGTCGGAGCGTCGCACTACTTTTTGCAGGTTCCGGTAGGGATTGTAGGCAATCCGGGGACCGGGGAGCATGGCGGTGAGAAAGGCGCACTCCCGGGGGGTGAGTGCAGAGGCCGGTTTACCGAAATAGTAACGGGCTCCGTGACCGACTCCGTATACCATCGGTCCCAGCTCAACCACGTTCAGGTAGAGCTCGAGAATCCGCCCCTTTGTCAGCTCTTCCTCCATGCGACGGGCAAGGATAATTTCCTTGATCTTGCGGCTGATGGTTTTTTCCCGCGACAGAAAAAGGTTTTTCGCCACCTGCTGGGTAATGGTTGAGGCGCCCCGGTCAAAACTTTTCTTTTCCAGATCGTGCTTGATGGCGTTTTTTATGGCTTTGACATCAATTCCCTCGTGCCGGTAGAAATTTGAATCCTCGGCAAGAATGGCTGCCCATTTCATTTCCGGGGGGATTGCAGATGCTGGCGTCCAGTAGGGGTTTTTGGGCCCAACTTTCACGGGGTGATAGTTTCCCTTCCAGTCTTTCACCTGAATTGTCATGCTCAAGCGACGGTTCTTGAGGGTGTCGACCGAGGGAAGCGAGAGGAGGGACAGGCCGATATAGGCAGCGAAGAGGACGACAAGTCCGACGACCAGCAGGATGATTTTTTTCGGATTCAGCGTGATTTTCAAGTAAGTACCTATTGTGAAGAGTATCCGCTATCGCGAGAAGACCCAGGTGAGACGTGAGATGTAAGACGAACAGCTTTTTCACTCTGTCCTTTGCAGTCTGTTACGGCCGTTTCAGGTTATTGCTGATTTAGATCGCTTTTTATTCGTTTTTGGCGGGCTGTTTTCACTGGCTGTTTTCGCCATTCCTACCGCCATCTTGATCGCGGCAGCCATGCTGAGGGCTGAGGCGCGGCCTGTTCCGGCAAGGTCGTAGGCAGTACCGTGATCCACGGAGGTGCGGATGATGGGGAGTCCCAGCGTGACGTTGACGCCATCATGAAAATGGAGCAGTTTCAAGGGGATAAGGCCTTGGTCGTGGTACATGCAGACAACACCATCGTAGTCTCCCTGTGCCGCGAAATAGAAGAGCATGTCGGCGGAAAGGGGCCCGTGGACATCGATTCCTTCTGCCCGGGCCGCCGCGACAGCCGGCGCGATAAAGCGCCGTTCTTCATCTCCGAAGAGGCCCTTTTCGCCACAATGGGGGTTCAGCGCCAGCACCGCGAGCCGGGGGTTTTTTCGGAAGTAGGTATGCAGGCTGCGGTGGGTGGTACGAATAGTGGCAAGAACCTTGTCAAAGGTGACCAGTCGGGGCACGTTGGAAATGGCCTCGTGAATGGTGACCAGCGTGACCCGCAGTCGCTCGCCTGCCAGCATCATCACGTAATCGGTGCAGCCGGTAAGTTCCGCTACCAATTCAGTATGCCCCGGGTAGTAGTGGCCGGCCCGGTTCATGGCCTCCTTGCTGATGGGTCCATTTGCCATTGCTGCTGCTTCACCGCTCAGGCACAGGTGAACGGCCTCCTTGATATAGCAATACATGGCATCGCCGGCGTCAGAGGAGGGGCCGCCATATTCCATGTCGGTCGGTGCGAGATGGGAGAGAGGGCGAAGGAAAATGGCGCCTTTGGTGTTTTTCGGCGGTACTCCTTCAGGCAGGAGCTCCAGCCGAAGTGGCAGTCCGGTAACCGCCAGCGCTCGCTCCATGGCAGCTTGGTCTCCGAGGACCAAGGGGCGGCAGATGCTTTCAATTTCAGGATTTGCCAGGGCCATGGCGATTATCTCCGGCCCGATTCCGCAGGGATCTCCCATGGTAATGGCAATTACAGGCTTTGTCATGATAGCTTTCTCCCTCGTGCGACAGTGTATAGCATCGTATAGGCACTTTGCCAGAAAAAGTGCATTTCATGCGGGGTTGAATCACCATGGCATCCGCTCGTGTGGCTTCCCGCGCGGAGTTCATTGACTCGTTCTGGAGCAGGGTGTAGAATCGTGGCTTAAGATCTGATACCACATTGAACAAACAGCGTGATTCCGTGCGCTCCGTTTGCGGGTGGGCGGCTCATTTCCAGTCCTGCCTCCTGTCCCGCATGACTTGAAGACGAAATCTAGCAGAAGGTTACCACCATGAAAAAAAACCTGCCCCTTTACATGCTTCTGTTCCTGCTGCTTTTTCCCGCAGTATCCCTTGCGGATCGCAGTATGCCGGTGGATGGCGGCAGGATCACCTCCGGCATCGGCTGGCGACTTGATCCCTTCGGGAGCGGCAGGATGACCTATCACCGGGGGTATGATATCGCGGTTCCTGAAGGAACGCCGGTATACCCGGTGAAGAACGGTACAGTATATTTTGCCGGTTCATACAAAGGATACGGAAACCTGGTTGCCGTCAATCACGGTAATGGCATTTTGACGCTTTACGGCCATAATGACACGGTAAAAGTTAAGGCTGGCGATCGCGTGGACAGCAAGACCGTCATTGCCCTTTCCGGCAATACCGGGAAATCGACCGGGCCCCATGTCCATTTTGAGATTCGGGAAATTGCCGGGTATGACAAGCTGCGTCATGAAAAGCTGACGAAAGACCTGAAAGTTGTCGTTGAAAACAATATCCATGAATGGATTGACGATGTCGTGAGCGGCCAGGGTGGCAGCGACGGAGAGATGTACCTTCCCTCCGACATCGACGAGTAGCCGGCCGCTACACTTCTTCCCGGAGAAACAGTTGCCGATCAGCGGGCAACTAGTCCCAGAATAAGGTGCAGGTAGCAGGCAAAATCCCCGATTTCCTTACGATCTTTCCCCAGATCCACTCTCCAGGAAAAATCTTCCTGTTCATCCTCCATACAACGGGCCATCATATCGCACGCTTCGATGAATGCGTCATGGGACCTGGTCCTGGCTGCATCCATGACCAGCCTTTCTTCCGCTGTCGCCAACTGCCAGTCAACCCTGATGCGGGCGTAGTCGGCTGCCTTGTGGAACAGCCCCATTTTGACCACCTGCAGCCGCGAACTGCCGATCGCGTGAGCGATTCGAGTTGCCCTTTCCCAGTCCATTTCCGGTACCTCCAAGCATACAGAAAGCATGACGTCCCAGGTCGGTTGCTGTCCAGGGATTTTCATAAACAAGTACGGATATACCATATCTTTCCCTTTGAATGAAAGAGAAACGACTGTTTTTGCTAGCTCTGCTTGTACGGAAACCGGCTCTACTGAAGACAGATATCTGCCACGATGAGGAGCAGGATCACCGTCAAATAGCCGTTGGTTGCGCGGAAAGCCTGCAGAAAGTGGGGCTTGAAGAAGAGGAAACGGATCAGGCTGGCGAGAAAAATACCACCTGCCAGGAGCGCAGCCACGGCAAACCCCGCCGAGCAGTAGCTGAAAAACCAGAGCAAAAGCGACAGGGGAATAAGCGACGTCGCGTAGAGAAGGATGAAAGTTTTTGTATAGTGCTCGCCCTTGGCTGCGGGCAGGACCGGCAGCCCGGCAGCACGATAGTCTTCCTGGAAGCGGAGCGCAAGTGTCCAGAAATGGGGGGGTTGCCAGAGAAGGACAAGAAGAAACAGGATCAGCCCGTCCGGCTCTATGGTTGGGCTGACAGCACCGTAGCCGATCAGAACCGGGAGAGCGCCGGGGATGGCGCCGGGTATGGCGCCGAAGGGCGAGCTGCGTTTGAGCCGGAGGGTATAGGGGTAGAGGTAGCCGATAACTGCCGCAAGGGTCACCAGAGTGACCAGGAGATTGAGCTGCACGACTGCCAGCAAAATTCCGCTGGCTATCAGGGCCACGGCCAGCAGCACCGTTCTCGTCCGGCCCAGCCTTTCCAGTGCCCGGACTCTGGCCGAAAGCCGTGACATCCGGCAGTCCAGGGAAAAATCGAGGACGCTGTTGATCATGGCAGAACCGGCGGCAGTCAGGAGCAGAACCGCTCCGCATACCAAGGTGGTCCCGGCAGCGGGTAGTCCCCGTGCCGCCATAACCATGCCGGTGAAGCCCGCCATGGCTACGAGCAGCAGGATCACGGGCCGGGTGAGGGTCAGCACCGAGGCAAGACAGCCCGGCCCGGTTTCGCCGGTCACGGCTGTTACGGAAGGCGTGGCCCGGATGTCCCCTTTTATGGCAGGACCTCCTGGTGCCCGATTTTTCGGGAAGGAATTGTGGCCCAGGATAAGATCCGCCCCATCACGGTGATGAAGTGAAGGACGTCGTTCCGCTGACCGGCAATCCGGGAAACTTCACCATGGGCGGTCGGGTAGTTTGGCATCAGCTTTCATCCCCTGCTTTTTTCATGGTCTTTTCCCGTACATTCCAAGGCCGGGATTTTTGGTCGGATCGTTTCAAGTCTAACGGTATCCGCCGGAAATTCAATCTCGCGATGCTATTCCGATCTTTAAAGTTTGCTCCATCAGAAAAATACTATATATTTACTGCACCGGTACCTGAATTGGCAATTGATTTTTGCCAGCCGGCAGAGACTCCGGAGGGAAATGAACATGGCACACGACATAGAAACCTTAAGCATCAATACCATCCGCACACTTTCCATGGATGCGGTACAGCGGGCAAACTCCGGTCACCCGGGAACACCGATGGCCCTGGCGCCCCTCGCCTATGTCCTTTGGAGCCGGATTCTTCAGTATAACCCGAAGAATCCTGACTGGTTCAATCGGGACCGCTTCGTCCTTTCGGTCGGGCACGCCTCGATGCTGCAGTATTCCCTTCTCCACCTCACCGGCTATGACCTGTCCCTCGATGATCTGAAGAATTTCCGCCAGTGGGGAAGCAGAACGCCGGGTCACCCGGAATACGGCCATACCCCCGGCATCGAAACCACCACCGGTCCGCTCGGTCAGGGCATCATGAACAGCGTGGGCATGGCCATGGCCGAAGCCCATCTGGCTGCCGTGTTCAATCGACCCGGTCATGACATTATCGATCACGCAACCTATGTGTTCTGCGGCGACGGCGACCTGATGGAGGGGGCCTCCCATGAGGCTGCTTCACTGGCCGGTCACCTAGGGCTCGGCAAACTGATCTGCGTCTTTGACGATAACCACATTACCATCGAGGGGAACACCTCTCTCTCCTGCTCCGATAGCGCGGCTCGGCGTTTCGAAGGATATGGCTGGCAGGTCCTTGACCTGGGCGAGCAGGCCAACGACCTGGACGTCCTGACCGCTGCCTTTGGAACGGCCCGGGCGGAAGCGGAGCGACCCTCGCTGATCATTGTCCGCTCCCATATCGGCTATGGTGCGCCGAACCGTCAGGACACCCCGTCTGCTCACGGCGAACCTTTGGGCGAGGAAGAAATCCGACTGACGAAAAAGTTTTACGGCTGGCCCGAGGAGCAGAAATTCCTCGTTCCCGAAGAAGTTCGCACGCACATGGGCAGAGCGGTAGAGCGGGGCCGGGAGCTGGAGGACAGCTGGAACAGCAGGTTCGAGGCCTACCGGAAGGAGTATCCCGAGCTGGCCGACCGCCTGCTCGCCGCCCTTGCCGGAGAGCTTCCTGCCGGCTGGGATACGGAACTGCCCGTTTTTACGCCGGAAAATGGCTCGATCGCCACCCGTGCCGCCTCGGGTACGGTTCTCAACGCCATTGCGCTGAAAGTTCCGTGGCTGGTGGGCGGCAGCGCCGACCTGTCACCCTCCACCAAGACCCTCATCGCCGGCAGCGGCTACCTGGCCAAGGGGAGCTACGGCGAGCGGAACATCGCCTGGGGGATTCGCGAACATGCCATGTGTGGCTGTGCTTCGGGCATGGCCCTCCACGGTGGTGTCAGGCCATTCGGCGCAACCTTTTTTGTTTTCACCGATTATGCCCGGCCGGCCATTCGGCTGGCTGCCCTCATGGGTCTGCCGGTGATCTACGTCATGACCCACGATTCGATCGGGGTCGGCGAGGACGGCCCCACCCACCAGCCGGTTGAGCACCTGGCCTCGCTGCGGGCCATGCCGAACCTGAGCATCATCCGTCCGGCCGATGCCAATGAAACTGCCTTTGCCTGGCGCGCGGCGATGGTGCGGAAGAACGGTCCGACCATGCTGGTGCTGACTCGACAGAACCTGCCGATCTTCGACCGGAATGTTGTCGCCCCGGCGCAGGGAGTGTTCAAGGGAGGTTACGTCATTTCGCGGGAAAAGGGACCGAAAGTCGATGTGATTCTCATGGCTTCCGGCTCAGAGGTGCAGCTGATAATGGCGGCGCAAAATGCGCTTGCAGCTGGGAATATCGCTGCGCGAGTGGTGAGCATGCCGAGCTGGGAGCTGTTCCGGGAGCAACCTCAGGAGTATCGGGACGAAGTGCTTCCTCCGACCGTCACGGCACGGCTTGCCGTTGAGACCGGGTCGTCCTTCGGCTGGCGGGAATGGGTCGGCGATCGCGGCGGTATCATAGCTCTGGACCGGTACGGCGCCAGCGCCCCGGCTGAAGAGATTTTCAAAAATCTTGGATTTACGGTGGAGAATGTGGTGATAACGGCGAGGAAGCTGGTATTGATGTAACTCTTTCTTGTCGAGAGGACATCTGATGAATCCCTTCTCCATTAGGGAGAAGGTGCCCCGGAGGGGCGGATGAGGGGGAAAGCAGATGCCAGTTCCACCAGAAGTTCTCCAAAATGCCCGACAATTGCGCTCTACCCAGACCGATGCAGAGAACCTGCTTTGGCTTTTGCTCCGTAATCGCCGTTTTTGCGGTTTTAAATTTCGTCGTCAACATCCTATGCTTACCTACATCCTGGACTTTTATTGTAACGATGCGCATCTTGCCATTGAGCTGGATGGAGGTGGACATACAGCTGTTGAACAACTGGCATACGATGCAGTTCGAACGAAAAAGATTGAGGAAGAAGGGGTGATGATCCTCAGATTCTGGAACCATGAGGTATTGAATACTATTGAGATGGTGCTGGAGTCCATATATGCGGCTCTTTCCCCCTCACCCGACCTTCGGCCACCCTCTCCCACAGGGCGAGGGAAACACTAATACCATGCCCCTCGACAAATATCGTACAAAACGCGACTTCAACCGTACCACGGAACCAGCCGGTGATTCCGATCTTTCCGGGAAAGGCGCGGAAGCGGTCCGCCGCTTCGTGATCCAGAAGCACCATGCCCGTACCCTCCACTACGACCTGCGCCTGGAAGACGACGGAGTCTTGAAAAGCTGGGCAGTACCGAAAGGGCCAAGTCTCGACCCGACGGAAAAGCACCTGGCCGTTGCCGTGGAGGACCATCCCCTGGAATATGGCGACTTCGAGGGAAGCATTCCGGAAGGGGAGTACGGGGCTGGAAAAGTCATCGTCTGGGACAAGGGCACCTTCGAGCCGGTCGGGGAGGGCGAGTCTTTCAGCGAAATGCTTGCCCGGGGAACCGCGAAGATCCGGCTCTGCGGTGAAAAGCTGCAGGGTGGCTTTGCCCTGGTCCGGACCCGCTGGGGCGGCAAGGACAACAACTGGCTCCTGATCAAGGAAAAAGACCAGCACGCCCGACCCGGCTATGACGTGACCAGGGAGGAGCCCCTTTCCGTCCTGTCCGGGCGGGATGTGGATGAGGTGGAATGACGAATTTCCACGCCAATATCCGCAAACTTTACGGCTTTGCCTTCCTGCAGCGGATGCTGTTTCCCATGGCGATCATCACCCTCTTCTGGAAGGACCAGATCGGCCTGAGTCTGACTCAGATCCTGCTGCTGCAGAGCATCTTCTCCGCCGCTACCGTGCTCCTGGAATACCCGTCCGGCTACATCAGCGACCGCCTCGGCTACCGCACCGCCCTCACCATCGCCACGGTGCTCGGCACGGCGGGGTGGGGATTCTATACCTTGGCCAACACCTTTCATGAGGTCCTTTTTGCCGAGATCCTGCTCGGCATCTCCCTGTCGTTCATCAGCGGTTCCGACAGCGCCCTGCTCTTCGAGACGCTGCGGGAGGAAAAAGCGGAAGGGCTCTACGCGCGCTTCGAGGGGCGGATGAACGGTTTCTCCCAAGGCGGCGAAGCCATCGGTGCCCTGTTTGCAGGCCTGATGTATGCCTATGCCCCCCTGCTGCCCTTTTTCCTTCAGGTGGCGGTCTGGGTGCTGGCTTTTTCCGTGGTTCGCACCATGAAGGAGCCTCCCCGGGATACCGCCATCAGGATTCACTCCCACCTGGCGGAGGCTCTGCGGATTACCCGCTATGCCTTCGTGGATAACCGTAAGCTGCGGGCAACGATCCTGCTGAATACCTTCCTCGGCATTGCCTCTTTCTACCCGGTGTGGCTCATTCAGCCGTACATGCAGCAGCATGGTGTTCCCCTCGGCTGGTTCGGCCCGGTCTGGGCCGTCGCCAATCTGACCGTGGCGATCTTTGCCCTGGCCAGCCATCGGATCCACTTCCTCCTGGGTGACCGGAACATGATTCTGCTGTTCATCGGTCTGATTCTGGCCGGCTATTTCGGATTGGGCCTGGTCGGCGGGGTTGGCGGATTTCTGTTCTACTACCTGCTGACCAGTATGCGCGGCATGCGGGGGCCGATGTTCCTCAATTATACCCAGGTGGAAACTCCCTCGGCGAATCGAGCCAGCATCCTCTCCCTCCAGTCCCTGGCGTTCCGCATCACCTTCATTGTCACCGGTCCACTGGTGGGAATGCTGGCCGACAAAATGGGTGTACAGCAAGCCTTTCACCTGCTCCTCTATGCATTTCTGATAATCCTCCCGCCGCTTGCCGTTCTATTTCTGCGGAATCTTGGCCGAGGAGGGGAGTCGCGTGCCTGAGGAGCCCCAACAGGACCGTTGCACAATGAATGAGCTTCGCAAAGCTATGAAGTACCTTGCCGCCGGCTCAGCCCTTCTCCTCGGTGGGGGTTCTCTGGTTGTCTTCACTCTGTTCCTGTTCTTCGGTTCTTTCAACCTGGTGAATCTCGGCCTGGGGCAGGGCGGGGTGCTGCTTCTGGATGCGGGCCTCTCACTGCTCTTTTTCCTCCAGCACAGCGGCATGGTCCGCAGGAAATTCCGCCGCTCGCTCGCCACCATCATGCCGGAGGAGCACTACGCCGCACTCTATGCCATTGCTTCCGGTGCTGCACTGCTTGCCGTGATCTTCTTCTGGCAGGAGGGGGCTCTGCTGGTTGCCGCTCCACCGGGCCTCCTTCGCTGGTCGTTCCGCGCGCTTTTCTGTCTCGCCATCGCCGGGTTTCTCTGCTGCGGTCTGTCGTTGAAATATTTCGATCCCTTCGGTATCGGGCCGCTCCTCTGCCGGCACGGTGCGAAATCGGAGCAGGTGACCTTGACGATAACGGGTCCGTACCGGCTGGTCCGCCACCCGCTGTACCTGCTCAGCATCGTGATGATCTGGTCCTGTCCGGACCTGACCACGGACCGGCTTCTCTTCAATCTCCTCTGGACGGGCTGGATCGTCGGCGGTGCGTACCTGGAGGAACGTGACCTGATCGATGAGTTTGGCGATAGCTACCGGGAGTACCGGCGGAGGGTACCGATGTTTATTCCCGGCTTGACCGGCCGGAAGCGGAAACGGACTCACGAGGACGGTCCTCCCGAGTAGCGGAGCAAAATCGCAGAAGACTCCGCAAAACGAACTTAAGAAGGCAACAACACGTCTTGGCAATTACAAGAGAGGCATACAATGAAAAACCGGCATATCGGCACAAACTTTGATGATTTCTTGGATGAAGAAGGTTTGAGGGCTGATGCGGAGGCCACAGCGATTAAGCGGGTTGTCGCATACCAGATTGAATTGGAAATGAAACGGACAAATTTGTCAAAAACCGCCATGGCTGAAAAATGCACACAAGTCATACTGCTTTAGATAGGCTCCTTGACCCGTCCAACGTTTCCGTGACCCTTCAAACTCTCGAAAGAGCCGCGCTTGCCTTAGGAAAAAGATTGAAAATAGAGCTGGCATAGCAAGGCACTACCGGGCCGAGGTAATATCTCCGGTACGATGTGGTTCATGACCCACTATTACCCCCAATAACAATTTTCTTGCAGTGATAAACTCGCCCCACAATAAGGAGCATAGGTGCCTAGGGGGAACGCTGCTTCAAAGTTGCAATGTCGCAAGCCCCACGATTCATCGGGAGCGCTGGGCACACCGGGGAGACGGCAACCGGTTCACGGTCAGCTTCGAGCTGGATAGCCTGACCTCCGCATCGCCGCGAATCAGTCGCGGCAGTTTTTCCTGTACGCCGTCCCTGCCGTCAACATATTTACCCATGTCACCGACCCGATTCACATTGATCACCGTGCAAGCAGCGATTTTGTCCGTCCTTCCGGACAGGATTCGACCCCTTGCCGGATTCTCTCCATAGACGGAGTTACCGGCTTTTCGCGGGATACCGGCAGGGAACGGGATTATGCAGCGTTCGAATCATCCAAGCCGGTGGTTTCCAACAGTATGAATCAGGTGGCGGTCCTACCAGGAGATGATGGGTTCGTACAGTAACCTTCCCATGGCTTCAATGTTCAGAACACCATCCCTTGATCTGAACAGCTACGTTACAAACAAGGCCCTTGACGGGCTTTTTACCATGGTGGGGCAGGAAGAGAAAAAAATCCGGACAAACCCTGCGTCCCGTACCACGGATCTCCTTCGAACGGTGTTCGACGCAAAATAACCAGACAGAATTTCCACCGTACAATCGATCGAAAAAGGGCGGGTTTCAAAACCGCCCTTTGCTGTTTCCTCACCTGTCTTTTCCCGCCTGAGGCATACGTGTCACAGTCCTCCTCGCCGCCTATCAGAAAGCTGCTGTCAAAAAAGCACCCCTATAAACACAAAAACATTAAAAATAATTGACTTAATATGCATGCGCATGGTATCCGTGCCATTAAAAAATACTATTATTTCCGCGTAATTTTTATTGGCCAGTTCCAATTATTTCGCACTGCAATAGTTAAAAATACAGTAATTCAGATGGTTATATGTCTTTTTCGCGTAATCATGAATGGAGCAAGCCACCAATGGCCGACACTCCTGGGCGAACAACATCTCCCCTGATGGTGGACCTGCTGCAATCAGGCCATCAGTTTTCCTTTGTCCAGGTCATGCGCCTTGCCCGCAGGTTTCTTGACCCGCGCGGCGCTGAAGGGCTGCCCGAAGTCCCATGGCAGGACCGGGTGCGGATCAGGCCTGAGCTTTCCCTGGCATTTCCTGCAGCCGACGTAGCCCGGGTCGAACGGGTTGGCGCCGATCTCCGGGTCACCGCAACCTTCCTCGGGTTGTACGGCTCATCTTCCCCCCTGCCGATCTTCTATACCGAAGATCTTCTGGACGAGGCCTCAAGCGACGAATCGGTAATCCGCGATTTTCTCGACATCATCCACCAGCGGCTCTACCACCTCTATTTCCAATGCTGGAGTAAATATCGGCTCTTTATCCGCGTGGTGGAAGAGAACAACCCGATTGACCGGGAACGGCTTTACTGCCTCATCGGCCTGGGGGAAAAGGAACTGCGGGACACGGTGCCCGATTCCTGGTCGCTGCTGCGCTACGCCGGGCTCCTGACCCAGAATCCACGCTCCGCCCTTGGCCTGAAGACCCTGCTCAGGGATGTCTTTGCGATCAAGAGCATCCGGATAACCCAAAACGTACAACGCATGGTACCGATTCCTGCCGATCAACGGCTGAGCATGGGGACATCCTGCTGCCGGCTCGGGGTCGATGCTGTTCTGGGCAGCGAAATAGCCGACCAGATGGGCAAGTTCCGGATAGAAATCGGCCCCCTCAGCTGGGAAGGATACAACGACCTGGTCCCGGGCGCCCCCTTGCACGAAAAGCTGGCAAGATACGTAAAGTTTTACCTGCTTGATCCCCTGGCTGTTGATCTGAAACTGATACTCGCGGCCGGCGAGGCCAAACCGCTTCGTCTTGGCGACCCCACGGCGCGGCTTGGTCTGAACACCTGGTGTTTCTCCGGAAAGACCCTGGGCGAATTGAGCACCGTATTCCCCCTGTGCAACTCCCCGGTCAATAAAACATCCGAGCCGGATCTCAACTGTTCAGCGCCGCTGGAATCAAGTCGCAGCCTGAGTGACTATTATCAAACCGAGCGGGCACGCCTGGGGGATCTGACTGGCCGCTTCGCGCAGGCCCATCCAAACCTGGCCTCCATGGTGAGCGGTTCCATGGCCGATCCCGGCGTGGAAAAACTTCTGGAAGGGACGGCTTTCTACAATGCCTTGCTGCAATGGAAGCTGGATGATGACATTCCGGAGTTCATCCATGAATTGACCGAAACGCTGCACCCCTGGAATTTGCGGCCGATTCCGGCAACGACCATCGTAGCCTTCACCCCCAAAGCGGAGTTCAAAAGCCCACTGCTGATTTCAGCAGGCGCCGAGGTTGAATCGGTGGCGGTACAGGGCACGAAGTGCCGGTTTCGAACCTGCTTCGACGTGACGGTGCATCCCCTGACGCTGCTGAACGCATCATTCTCCCAACCATCCGGCAAGGCGCCTTCCATTAAACTGTACTGCGAATTGAATGGCATCGGCCTTGCCGACTGGAAAGCCTCATCCCTGCGTTTCTTCCTCGGCGACGACTATCCGGCGGCCTGTGATCTGTATCTGCTGTTAATGCGCTACCTGAAACGCATTACAATCACCGCGGACAGCAACGGCGGCGACATCGGGCTTCCGCCCGACAGCCTGAAACCAGTCGGTTTTGCTGATAACGAAACCATACTCACCAACGAAACCGGCTTATTCCCCGGTCATCAGATACTTCAGGAATACTTCCTGTTTCATGACAAATTCCTGTTCATAGATCTTACCGGACTGGACAAGTGCAAAAACCTTGGCGACGATTGCCGGTTTGAAATCAATTTCGAACTGACCAATTGTCCGCTGGTGGTGCCGCGGATCACTGCAAACAGTTTCGTACTATTTGCTGCGCCGGTTATCAACTTATTTCCGCATAAGGCCATGCCTTTGATGTTCACAGCGGATGAGGAGCGGCAGCAGATACGTCCTCTTGGTAAAAAAACCTCCCAATACAGTATTTATTCAGTGGACCGGATTAGCGATTTTGACTTGGAAGCTGTTGAGGAAAACAGGTACACCAAGCAATCGCCTATAAATCAACGCACGGATGCCGACAACCTCTGCCAAATATCACAAAGCAAATCTCCACTCCGAGATGGATTTGACACGTTCCTTTTGATTTCATCTCACAGACATCAGAATCAGCATTCCAAAATAAAACTCGATATTGACCTGACCTGCACCAATGGAGATTTGCCGGACAAACTCGAAATCAATGATGTTTGTGTTCCGACCGCAACCACCCCGGAGGCCACAGTGTTCAGGAACATCAAACCGGTTACGTTCTCAATTAGTCCCGACTATGAGCAAAATAGGAATTGGAGGCTTCTGGCCGGTTTTTCATTGAATAGCAGCACATCTCTGAATATCGCTAACAACCTGCGGGCAATCCTGAGGTTGTATATTCCGTTGAACAATCGAAATCAGGTTGCGGTTAAAGCCGATTTGAAACGACTGGACGCCATAGAATTTGTTGAAGCAAAAACAAGCGATCGGCTGATAGGGCGTAATATGTATCGTGGGTATGAAGTCAGAATCAAGGTGCGCAGTGACCATTTTGTCGGGCCAGGTGACCTGTATATGTTCAGCTCTGTTCTGGAGCGGTTTTTGGGCGGGTATGTGACGCAGCACTGCTTCATACGTCTGGTTGTAGAGGAGATTGGCAAAGGATACCAGTTTGAATGGCCTACGCGGATGGGGGATAGACATGTTTTGTAAGAGCATAATCGTATTCATCGCGATCTTTATTGTCGAGATGATCTGCATTCAGTCAACAGCTGTGTGTGAAGAACTTGCTGATAAACAGGGCTTGCGCCCGATATTTAATGCGCGATTGATACTGAAGGAGACTAAAGCCTCAAACCAGGAAATTGCTCTGCTTATACGTGTGTTTGAGCCCGCAGCCGGCAAATTCTGGAAAAAGAAGGGGAAAGAATGTGATGAGCCCAAGCTGGGAGTAATTGACGTGGCAAAAGGCTCATTCACAAAACCATCTTCAACCCAAATAGCAGTTCTCTACAGATACTGCATGACAGGACACAATTTCGCGCTGGACGAAATTGCGATTCTCGAGAACAACCATGTCGCTGCTCACATCATGTACGACTGCGCTTGGGATCTTGCTATAGGCACCCCTGCCAGACATCAATGCAAATGGCCTGTCTGAAATTCTTGTCTCAACAGGTGGTACAAGCACTGGTGAGATATGGAGCAGGATATCGATAATTGAAGTAACCGGTGACGGCATCAGAAGACTTGGTCAGATGGCGACATATTCTTCCAATGGAGCAATGAAATCGATGAAAGCAAGGTTGTAACCGATGCTTACAGGCTTTGGGTAAAGCCTGGGCCGAGACCTGTCTTTTTCCGCGAATCCTTCCGCGAAAAAACAAACAGAAAGCATGACAGATAGACAAAAACAAGCAAGCTGGAAAAGGTTCAATTGGATAAAGATGAAACGGAATATTATTTTGCCAAGTAATAGCTGGTGACTAAGCCTAAACAAAAGTACTTTGGATTGTGTACGGTATGCCTAAAGGAGTATTATCATGAACAAATTACTTTACTATAACTACATAATATTATTTATTATACTTCTTACTTGCAATTCTAATAGCTTTGCCAAAAACATTTCTAAATCACAACTTAATTGTTCAGCTGATGATATGTCTAATTATATAAGTTATAAAGCAGGAAAAAAAATTCTCAAAAAACCAGCTTTAGTCAAAAATCTTGATGCAGATAGTGCTGGCAAAATTTTAAGCGATCCTTTGATTAATGAGTTAACTAATCAAATTTCAGACCTAAAGGCTGAAAAGCCCCTCATTACTGATCAAGCAAATACTGTCAGGAGAACTGGTAAATCTCTAATTATTAAAAATAATGTTGTTGAACCATTCGTATTTAATGACTATTATCGAAAAGAAACCGATAACCATGAAGGAGATAGCAGTGATTATTTCTATTCTGGATTGTTAGCTGACACTGGTTATCATATAGTAACAGCAAATTACATGCATGACTCACCAGGTGAGTATTATGTCAACCTAAATAATGGTTCAATACTGTATGTCCATAGTGGAGAGCATAACGTATATCTTTATTCAACCCACAAGCTGTTGGTGGTCAATAATTCTTTAACACCACCATTTGGTCTTGTTATCATCAATTTGACAGAAAAGGGACATAATTTGGAATTACAATGTTTAAGTTATTTAAACAGTGCAAGCAAGAACAATCAATTCGAGGGATGGGATAACAAATTATTTAGCGACTTTAAAGGATGGTCAAAAGCATCAAAAATCGGGTTTGATTTAGTAATTAAGGTGCCAATGTCAAGCAAAAAACAAAAGTTTGAATTTATTCCTACTCGATTTATATATCAAAACAACAAGTGGAATATTTTAGTACAAGAGTCACAACAGAATCTATTTAAATCAAGGCTTTCATGTTGGCAGTAAAGTTATTACAAATGGTAAAATAAAAAAACATCAACTATATTTTATTGAAAAGGTTTCAGAATGAGCGATATTGTCCAAAATGCTTTACGCTATAATAGTACAAACACCGATCGATCAGATCCACCTAATCCACATAATGGACAAGAAGTTGGGAAGCAGGATGATGGTAAATCCATCATAGGATTTGATTGCTCTGGTTTCGTTTGTCATGTAATGATTGAATCAGGATATCGTATAAATTATGAAAGACCCAGTAGTTTAACTAACTCACAAGCTTTTTATGATGTGGCAACAAATGAGGCGTGGCCAGGTGACATAATCTTGTTTTCAGGTCATGTTGGAATAGTTATCGAGTATGATTCTAACACAGGTATTGGTAAAAGAATTTGGGTTGGACTTGATAAGCACTCAACATGGCAATGTTAAAACAATTTGCGAGGCAATAGTAATGAATGGAATTCAAAAGAATACAATACGAATGTTATTACCAATTTTAACCATTGTTACCATGTTGTTTGTCGTCACTGCACATATTTGCCAAGCGAAGGATAAGAAATGCGCAATACAATACAGCAAGGATTTTAAGAAATATCCAGATGGTAGTCCGGAAGCTGTATTAACTGCATTTGTTGAAGCAGATTTGGAAAATACGGATGACCGTTTTTTGAGGCTAACTGAGTTTGGGACAATTCCTGACGATAGCTATCCGAAACTTTTTATCAACTCCTATAAGATATCAGCTAAAACTTGCGATAAAAAAACTGGTGATGTGTTGCTTGATTTAGAAATGGATGTTCGTGTTATTTGGCCAAAAGAAAATATTAGAAAGATAATTATTCAGCAGAAAGCTAAAACAATATATGTGGATAGCATTAAATACTCATCAGATAGTACGCAATTTTTGGAAGCTGTTTTTAATGATACTGATATGTCGAATAATGAAAAATATTATTATTCAATGCCTACTAATAGACGTAAGTGGGTGTTTCCTGTGAGGATGGTAAATAAACAAGGCAAATGGCTACTTGCAACAGATACAATACCATATAAAAGCTGTTACTTAATAGCTGAAATTGACTGGCACGCGAAATATATGCTCGAATCTATTGCAATGAATGACGTTTGCCGTGGCAAACGTAAATTTGATCCAAAGATCATTCAACGTAAACTTAATACTGTTAGAGAAAAAATCGGTAATGATATACGAAAATTCAAAGCAGAATATTGTACACCAGAAGTGTTAAGCGGCAGGAATTTGTCAATAAGAGAAGATATGCAAATAATTCAACAACTCGAAGCTGCGGCAGAGGAGTAATCAATGAGTGATATCGTACAAAATGCTCTGCGTTATTATAATTGCCCAAGTGTTGATAGGTCTGATTACCCAAATCCGCATAATGGCCAGGTAGTTGGCAAGCAGGGAAATGGTGAAAATATCATAGGTTTTGACTGCTCTGGATTTATCTGTCATGTAATGAATGAATCCGGATATCGTAATGACTATGAACCCACTAGAGCACTTTCGGGATCAAAGGCTTTAACAAAAAAAACTGAAGATGAGGTTTTGCCCGGAGATTTAATCCTTTTTGAAGGTCACGTCGGAATTGTCACAGAATATGACCCCGCGACATTCGTAGGCAAATTTATTCATATGAGTGGTAACAGTAGGAAAGGTGGAAAAATAAAAATATCTGATTTTGTTTCAGATATTGACAAGTATGTGCAAAAGTTCAATAAAAAAATACCAATTAATACTTCAGGTTCTCCATTTAATTATTATGGAACAACAAAACCAGTAAAGGAATTCCTTAGAATCAATAATGACCGCTACAGCGCAGAAGTTGATTTGCATATAAACGGCAGTAACCCACTGCCTACACTGCGACCTTTGGGTGTCAACGTATACCGCAATTATGTGCTGAAAAAACCGAAAGCTAATTCAATTCTTGCAGAAAAGCCAAGAAACTTGCCAATCCACAAAAAGCCCAGCTACAAGAGTGTTCCACTGCGGAAAGATTCCTATACACTAATCAAGCGAATGTGGGGTCTTCCATTGACCGATGAAATAGACTACTGAAACCGACTGATATGCAGAGTTTATCAATATTGCATATAACAATCATTTTATGAGGGGAAAAAAATGCAAGTGACAAAATATTCTTTTGAGCTTTTAAGCGCTGACTACGAAATTGCAGTTGAACGTTTTAGTGCTGAAGAGCAATTATCAGAACCTTTTGTTGTCACTATTAATCTTGTAAGTAAAGATATGATTGATTTCAACAAAGTGATAACTAAGGAAGCTTTGCTTACCATTGCCGGTAAGCACGAAGACCGATATTTCCACGGAAGAATCAGCAATTTTACGTTGATAGGAAAGAACGACACTTTTTATACTTACCAGGCAATATTGGTTCCTACTGTCTGGATGCTGAATTTCAACCAAAATTTCAGAATATTCCAGAATATCACCGTTGAAGAAATCGTGACAAGAATCTTCAACGAAAGACAGGTTCCCTCAGACGAATTCGTCTTTAAACTTAAATCGGATTATCAAAAGAGACGTTTCTGCACCCAGTACGGAGAAAGCGACTTCCGCTTCATCAGTCGCATACTGGAGGAGGAAGGAATATTCTATTTCTTTGAACACACTAAAGATTCTCACACCATTGTGTTTTCCGATACTGAGGATATTTACAGCCCTATTGAAGGCGAAGACGAAATTGGTTTTCACCATGATTCCGGAATGGTCGCTGGAAATGAAACCATCCAAAGCTTTGCTTACAACCGTGCAATCTGTGCCGGTAAAATTACCCATACGAACTACAATCTCAAAAGACCATCTCTGGACATGGCAGTTACAGAAGAAGGTGAAACCCACGTAGTCCATGAAATATATGAATATCCAGGAGACTACGGGCTCCCCCCCGAAGGTACACCCAAAGTGGTGAACCACTTAGAGGAAGTCAAGTCACTTGAAGAAAGTGCACAAGGCACAAGCAACTGCGCCAGGTTCATACCCGCCAGCACGTTCGCGATTATCGGCCATACTCATAAAGACCTGAACAAGGAATACTGTCTTGTCAGGGTAGAGCACGAAGGATCACAGCCCAACGTATACGGTGAAAACTCTGGCATCGGCGGAGATTATACTTACTCCAATCATTTCATAGCCATTCCCGGATCCACCGTATACCGCACCCGGAAGACTCTTAAAAAGCCTTACGTCCGAGGCCTCCAGAGTGCAGTTGTTACCGGTCCCGAAGGGCATGAAATCCACACCGACGTGTTTGGGCGAATTAAAGTCAAGTTCCATTGGGACCGACTTGGAGAAAATACCGATAACAGTTCTTGCTGGTTGCGCACCAGCCAACCCTGGAGTGGCAATGGCTGGGGCATGGTCTCCCTTCCCCGCGTCGGTGATGAGGTGCTTGTTGACTTTATTAATGGTGATCCGGACTGGCCGATAATGGTGGGTAACGTAAATAACGCCGCTTCACCTGCACTCTATAATCTTCCTGCCAACAAGACCCAAAGTGGCATCAAGACCCGAAGCACTCCAGGCGGCGGCCCCAATAACTTCAACGAACTACGCTTCGAAGACAAAAAAGGGGCTGAGGAGGTCTACCTGCAGAGCGAAAAAGACTGGAACATCCTGGTCAAGAATGATAAGGGGCAAATGATCGGCGGCAACAGCAATACAACTGTCGAGAAATCATTATCTAAAACAGCCGAGGACATTACCCTGACAGCCAATTCAAGGATAACGATCATTTGCGGTGGTAGTACTATTACCCTTGACCCCTCCGGAATAAGCATCAAGGGCGGCAAAATCAATCTAAACGAATAGCCGAGGCCGGCAAACAAAACCAGATACCATCAGATCAGGAGAACACCATGCACTATCAGATCCAGGAAGGCTATATTACTCTTGAAACCGGTGAGTGGCAGGATCGCTCGGTCAACATGCTGGCGGCAAACCATCTGCCGAATAGTGGCACGAACCTGGTCATAACGCGCGAGCCTCTTCCGCTCGGAGTGGGTTTTGCCGAATACCTCGGCAACCAGAAAACACTGCTCTCAAAGGAACTGGCCCAATTTAAAATACTGGCAGACAGCCCTGATACAATTGAGGAAATGCCGGCCCATTTTCTAGAGTTCAGCTGGGACAACCAGGGTACGACCATGAACCAGATGGTCTCCATCATACACCAGAACGGTTGCGTGCTTAACCTGACAGCCACCGTACCTGGTACAATCGACGAAGCAACCCGTACGGCGCTGCTCACCGCCATGAAAAGCTTCAAACCTGGCCCGGCCCCGCTAGACCGGCAAGGCACCGCGCCATGAGTGCGCTGGAAGAGTCGCCGTCGCAACTGAAAATGGCTGCACTGCAAAGCCGCGGCAGCAACACTGAAGATGTGGCAAAGATCGAATCCGCCGGTCATACCGCCAGCGCAACGGTCACCGTTGCTACCATCGGCTATGGCGCCATCGGAGCTGCCGGCACCGGCGGCATCGCTGCAGTGGCCTGTTACGCCGCTCCCTTGGCAGCCGGCATTGCCGGAGCCATGGCCGGCGCCGCGCTGGTCAATCATTTTGCCCTTGATGAAAAACTGCTCGACTTCCTGGGCAAAGAGAAGCTGGCCGGACAGGGCCCGCAACCGGCGACCATCGGACATGACATTGCCCACAGCTCACCCTTTGCCGGGGCGCTGGGCGGCCTGCTGGCGGGCGTAGCGGTCGGCGTGCTGTGCGCCGTCGCTGCGGCGGCCGTTGTTACGACCGGCGGACTTGCCGCGCCGCTCCTGATCGGCGCCGCGGCCGGTCTGGGGGGTGGTTTCGCAGGTGCCTTGGTCAACGGTTTCTTCTCCAAAGCCGCCACCGTCACCGGCAAAATCATCCAGGGCTCACCGGATGTCTTCTTCGAGGGCAAGCCCGTTGCCCGCGTCACCGATAAAATAAGCTGCAGCAAACACTCGGTGCCACCGGAGATCGTCGAGGGGAGCGAAACCATTTCCGTCAACGGTCTGCCCCTGGCCCGCATCGGCCACAAGACCACCTGCGGCGCAACTATCCAGGGTGGCTGCACGACGATCTTCGCCGACAGCACCACCGGCCAATACGGCCCGATCGATTCCCAGATGTCGGTCCTGGAGCAGTCCATCGTCTCCATTGCCGAGGTAGCCCTCTGTTTCAGCGCGGTACGCTTTCGCAGCTCCAAACTGGGCAAGAAGATTTTCGGCGAACCGATCGACCCCTCCGACGGCAGTTATGTGGACTTCCGCACCGACTTCGAATATCCCGGCATTCTGCCGCTCCGGCTTACCCGTGTATACTCCGGCAAGGATACGGTGGAAGGGTTGTTGGGAAGCAAGTGGCTCTGCAACTGGTCGCAGCGGCTGGTCTACGATGCAAAAGAGTCGACCGTCAATCTTGAAGACGGCGACGGCGAAATCCTGCAATTCGCGCTGGGCAAAAGAATAGAATTCACCGCCCGCAACCTGAAGGCCCCCCACTATCACCTCACTGGCACCCGGTTGTGCGCCCGGCTGTTCGACACTCGCAGCCAGCAGACGCTGGTCTTTACCACCAGTGAAGATAGTCCTGATACCGGACGTCTGACCGCCATCGAAGACCGAAATGGCAACCGCATTGACTTCATCTACAACGGCAGCCACCTGCGCTGTGTCATGCACAGTGACGGCACTACCTTCATCATCACCACCACCGCCCAAGGCGCCATCGAAAGCATAGCCCTGGACGAAAGTGGCCGACTGCAACCTCTGGTGCAGTACAGCTACAACGCTGGCGGCGAACTGGCTGCGGTACAGGGCCAATTCAGCGGCGAATTTCATTACACATATACCAGGGAAGGGTGGCTCAACCACTGGCACGACAGCGGCGCCACCAGTGTCGATCTGGACTACGACAGCCAAGGTCGTGTCAAAGCCACCCGCACCCCGGACGGCATGTACAACGACCGTTTTGTCTATTATCCGGAAGAAAAGAAAACCGAATACTTCGATGCCACCGGCGGCTGCACCACTCACTGGTTTAACGACAACGACCTGCTGATCCGCGAACAGGATCCGCTCGGCAATATCAACAGTCATGAAATCGACGGTCTGGATCGCAAACTCTCCACCACCGACGCGTTGGGCCGGAAAAACAGCTACAGCTACGACGCTTACGGCAACCTGACTGGCGAAACCGACTGGACTGGGCGCGCCACCATACTTGCCTACGACAAGCAGGGCCTGATCATCCAAATAGATTACCCGGACGGAACCTCCTCCAGCTGGAAATACGACGACCGCGGCAATCTCATTGAAGCAAAAGAATCTGACGGCAGCGTCTACCGCTTCAGCTATGATGACCAAGGCCGCCTGATCTCGGAAACCGGACCGGACGGCACAGCGAGCCGCTTTGGTTACGACCGGCGGGGACGGCTGGCCTCCCTGCGCAACGCGCTGGGGGAGACCACCAGCTATGATCAGGATCGCTGGGGACGTCTGCGGGAGCTGACCGACCCGGTCGGCCACACAACCCGCTACGAATACGAGCAGACCCCCGACAACCCGCGCGACAACGTAACTCGCATCATCCATCCCGATGGCGGCGAGGAACGCTTCGGCTACGACCAGGAAGGTCTGCTTGCCGCACATATCGCCGGAGAAGGCCAGACAACCCGCTACCGGCATGGAGCCTTCGACCTGTTGCGCAGTGTCATTGACCCCAAAGGGCGGATCACCACACTCGATTACGACAACGCCGCCCGGCTGAAGCGGATCACCAACGCCGCCGGGCAACATTGGACCTACAGCTACGACCTCGCCGGACAGCTGGCCATGGAAAGCGACTGGGCCGGACGGCAGACACGATACACAAGGGATGCCGTTGGCCGGGTGCTGAGCAAACGCCTTCCCGATGGGGTGGAACAGCACCTCACCTGGGACGAACTGGACAGGATCGTGGCAGTCGAAACCACGAATCAGCGAATTGTTTATGAATACGACACGGCGGATCGTCTCACCAGAGCCGCAACCTTCAGCAAAGACAGCTTGGAACACGAAAGCGAACTGCTCCTCAGCTACGACGACAAGGGCAGACTGGCAAAGGAAATCCAGAACGGCACGGTTATCGAGTACCGGTATGACTTTGCCGGACGCTGCATCGGCCGTAAGACTCTCTCCGGAGAGACCGGCTTTGCCTATGACCTCTTGGGTCAGTTCAAAGGGCTGGAGAGTAACGGCCACACACTCAACTTTACAAGAAATGCGCTGGGATTGGAAACGGAGAGGAAGTATCAGGGCCCGGAAACACCTCTGCTTGATGCCTTCTCGATGCAGCAGAGCTACGACCCCTGCGGCAGGCTGAAGAGCCAGTTGGCTGGACAGAAAAACAACTACCCCTCTCCCGCCCATGAAAGACTATCCCAAGTATCACGCCGCTACAACTGGGACAAATCGGGCAGACTGATTGGCGTTAAAGACAACAAACGCGGCACCAGCAGTTACCAGTACGACCCGCGCGACCAGATCAACCGGATAACCCGCACAACAGGACTGGACAAGCAGAGCAGCGAGCAGTACAGCTACGACTCCCTGCTGAACTTGGTAGAGAGCAACGGCCGGCATCACCAGTACGAAAACGGAGAAGTAAAAAGCATCGGCCGGAGCAGCTACCGTCATGACAGCCGGGGCCGGGTTGTCGAGAAGCGGGTCGTCAAGCACGGTTTTCGCCCCAAGACCTGGTATTATCGCTGGGATGACTTCGACCGGCTGATCGAAACCCACACGCCGGACGGGGCGATCTGGGCTTACAGCTACGATGCCTTCGGTCGCAGAATCAAAAAAGAGTGCATCAAGACCGGCAACACCGGCAAGCATAGCAGCGTCAGCTATCTCTGGCAGGGTGCGACGCTTGCGGAAGAGCACAGGACAACCGGTGAAACAACGGAAGTCAGCCGCTGGCACTTCGAGCCCGGCACATTCGACCCGCTGGCGAAGGAGACAATTTCCGCTGCCGGGAAGGTCTCGTTTTATCCGATTGTCACCGATCAGCTGGGAACACCGAAAGAACTGTTTGACACGGAAGGCAACTGCGTCTGGCAGGCGGAACATACTCTGTGGGGTGAGACTACGGTTGCCTGGCAGAAAAAAGAGCCAGATACTCAGCTGCCGCTGGTTGATTGTTCACTCAGATTCCAGAACCAGTGGGAGGATGAGGAGAGCGGACTACACTATAACCTGAACAGGTATTATGATCCGGATAGTGGGCAGTATCTTTCATCTGACCCGATTGGTTTGCAAGGTGGTCTGAGAACCCATGGTTATGTGCATGATCCGGTGCAATCGGTTGATCCATTTGGGTTGGCACCTTGTGGTACAAAGATAAAGGGAATTAAGACAGATTATGGCATCGCAAAACAAAGCATGCATCATGACGCATTATCGGCAAGAACCCGTGTCAATAAAGGTGCAAAACTGTACCGCATGGGAACTACGGGGAAAAGTGATGCTGCAGAGGCTCAATTTTGGTCGCTTGAACATCCTCTTACACCTGGATACGCACAGAGACATGGAATTCCACCCGCAAACATGTCGAAAGCAAATTTTATTGAGACAGCTACGCTTAAACCAGGTACACCCTTTGTTACTAGGCCAGCGCCAGGTTATGGAACTAATCCTGGAGGTGGAATTGAGGTTGTTACGCCTAGAGGTGGGGTAAATATGGAATCGTTTGGTATGGGATTTTAAAAGGAGTACTTCTTATGAGTTTTGATCATTATGCTGAAGCAACCAGGCTCGCAGAGGAATTAAGAAAAGAACATCTTGATTGTTTTGCTGACACTATTATCGATTCCATGGAGGCTGGGGCCACAGGAACGGAGATTTTTATGGCATTGCGCTGGAATATCGGACGAATCATTAAATCCGATAAGTGTTCAAATATAACATTGGGCATAGCACAAAAAATATTTGATGAATTAGATAAATCTCTTCAATGATTAATTTAGATATGAGCAATGGAAATACATGGAGGATGAGGAGAGTGGGCTACACTATAACTTGAACAGGTATTATGATCCGGATAGTGGACAGTATCTCAGTCCGGACCCGATCGGCCTGGAAGGCGGGTTACGGACCCATGGTTATGTGCATGATCCGATGCAGAGGGTTGATCCGCTGGGGTTGGCTGGGTGTCCGAAAGCAAGCCTAAGTCCGAAGATAAAAAGATTGTCTGAAGCGAATATAACAGATAACGGAATTACCGTTCTTGGGAGTTTCCAGGCTCCGCCTGGACAGATGAGCTACATCCAGAAAGCGACCACAGGAAAATACAAGGGCTCAAGCTACTTCGACCTCGGAAACGCGTGGACGCCAATAGAGGGTAAAGTAGCAAATCGACATTTTTTAGAAATTGTTGGAGGAAAAGGCGACAAAATGATCTTCTCAACTCCTAAAAATAAGATTCCGTCAGGGACTTCGCTCGATATAGAAGTGAAATATCTAAAGGATAACTTCAACTACAAGTGGGTCAACTCATGGTCCATGCAAAAGGGATCAATATGATTCATCTACTTAAATTTATAGTTACTTTTCTCTCGGCTCTATTTGAAGAATATGGATTTCTAATAATCGAATCCAAGAACTCAGGTAATCGCTTCTTAGGTGCATCAATTCTTATGGTGTCCAGTGAAGTCGAGATTTTCTTGGCAATTGAACGAGATGAGATGACAATTCGCTTTCGCAGTTTGTACGATAAACGAAAAAACAACTGGTATTCCATTGAAATCATCCTTGCTCTCTTAGGGCATAAGGATTGCTATGGCGTATTGGATGATCGTAACTCTTCTCTTATTCAAAATGAATTGTCAGAGATTATTCATCGATTCAGCAAGTCAAAGATTGCCGAAACTCTCAGGCTTTTGGATGGAATAGAAAAAGAAAGGTCGAAACGGATGTAGCTGAGGTGACCCTATGACACTCGATATTGAGTGGACCCTGAGTTGACAATCCAAGGTATTCCAAGTGCTGGAGTTAAGTGGACCCCTTGGTCAAGACAATAATGCATCGAGTTTAAGGTGGTGCCCGTCTGCTAGCAGCTGGCCGGCGCTGCCCCGATTTTGAGCGTGGTTTTACGCTCAACAAATTTATCTACTATTCTCGCACCGCCACCACTGGCCGTTTGGTAGACATGAACTGGCGTGCAGTTGCCCAGCGATTGGTGAGGTCTTTCAGTGTTGTAAAATTCAAAGTATTCGGTTAGGCCCAAGTGTAATTCCGGCATGGTGACGTACCCTTTCAGGTACACGTCCTCGTGCTTGACGCTTCGCCAGAGCCGTTCGACAAAGATGTTATCCAATGCCCGACCGCGTCCGTCCATGCTGATCGCAATGTCGTGGCTGGTGAGGGCTCCGGTAAAAGCATCGCTTGTGAATTGGCAGCCCTGGTCGGTGTTAAAGATCTCTGGGGTGCCAAACATCCGGAGCGACTGCTCCAGGCAGTCAACGCAGAACCCGCTGTCGAGTGAGTTCGATAATCGCCAGGCCAGCACCTTGCGCGAGTACCAGTCGATCACTGCAACCAGGTATGCAAACCCACGTGCCAGGCGGATGTACGTGATGTCAGTACTCCAAACCTGATTGGGCCGGGTCACGTTCACCCCTCTGAGCAAGTACGGATAGACCTTGTGTTGAGGGTGAGGACAACTGGTATTAGGACCGGGTGCCATGCCAGCCAACCCCAAGACGCCCATCAGGCGCTGAACCCGCTTACGGTTGACGGGATGGCCTTTGGTGGCCAGATGCACCACCATTTTACGGCTGCCGTAGAATGGGTGACGGGTATATTCAGCGTCAATCAAAGCCAGCAACAGCAACTCCATTTCATCCGGTACGGCGACAAAATGGGGGACATAAACAGTAGAACGGGCGACACCCGCTAACTCGCATTGCCGGGTGAGCGCCATGGGACCTTGCAAGTCTACCCAGCGCCTGCGGTCTGCTACTGGCCAATCCCGGACTTTTTTTTGAGCCAGTCCAGTTCCATCTTCAACCGCCCGATCTCAGAGTAGAGACGCTCGGGGCTGGCGGACGGATCTTCAGTTTTGGGGCCGCGCTTGGTGTCGAAAATGCCTGAAGCCTGTGCTATCAGATCTTTCTTCCATTGCCCGACCTGAGTCGGATGCACAGAAAACTCCTGGGCGATTTCATTCAGCGTTTTGGCACCTCGGATCGCTTCAAGCGCTACTTTCGCCTTGTGCTGGCTGGTGAAACTTTTGCGACTCTTTTCGCTCATTGCCTGCTCCTTTTTTCTGCAGGCTACCATCTTAAACTATTGTCCGGAAATCGGGGTCCACTATAGAGGTTCGGGAATTAGACAGATAATATTCTATAACAGTTATTATTTAAGACTATTGATTCATAATGGAATACAGAAAGAGGATATGAGGATATTTATTATGACCAAGCCGCAAAGCAAAGTGATCGTTTATGTTTTTGCACATAAAGAGACTGCGGAAACCCGCGTAATATATATTTCAGATTGCGCCGGTGGGAACCAAGCTGCAGAACTGTGGTGTGGAAAAGATACAGAAAGATGTTTCATTTTTCATCAAGATGCATTTTATGATGAAAAGCTTCGGACTCGCAGGCGTGATGAAAATATGATTTCAACAACTGCGCCAATAGAGAGACTTGTTCATATTGGTGATGTTTGGGGGGGGATGCCTACCCAAGAAAAGGATTACTTCCTTATTAGCAAGTCAGAACTTCATCTTCCTGTCATATCCATTAGTTGAGGGTCAGGCTGCTTGCGCTTTGACTGTTTACATATTCCTCACGGATTTAAAAGGGCAATAAGCAAAATATAGAAAATAAGAAACATACAGGTATCAGGCACTGACATATTGACATCTTCACCCAGACCAGGTCTTTGAAAACCCGATATCCGCACAGTTAACACAGGCGTCTACAGAATATTGATTTTTGTCGGCGCAGGCGATACTCATCCCTCGACGCCACCGGCGGTTGCACCACCCTTTGGTTCAACGACAACGACCTGCTGATCCGCGAAAAGGATCCGCTCGGCCACATCACCAGCCATGAAATCGACGGCCTGGACCGCAAACTCTCCACCAGCGACGCGCTGGGCCGGACAACCACCTTCGATTTCGACGCCTACGGCAACCTGACTGGCGAAACCGACTGGGCTGGGCGTGCCACCAGGCTTGCCTACGACAAACATGGCCAGATCTCACAAATAGATTACCCGGACGGGACCTCAGCCACCTGGAAATACGACCAGCGCGGCAACCTGCTGGAAACAAAAGAACCAGACGGCAGAAGCTTTTTCTTCGGTTACGACGACAACGGCCGCCTCATCGCCGAAAGCGGTCCGGATGGCGTCTCCAGCCGCATCTCCTACGACCAGCACGGTCGCCTGGCCTCCCTGCGCAACGGACTGGGAGAAACAACCCGCTATGATCAGGACCGGTGGGGCCGCCTGCGGCAGTTCACCGACCCCGCCGGTCACACCACCCGCTACCAGTATGACCTCTCGCCCGACAACCCGCGCAACGACCTGAGCCGCATAATCCACCCCGATGGTGGCGAAGAACACTTCAGCTACGATCAGGAAGGATTGCCGGCCAGCCATATCGCCGGAGAAGGGCAGACCACTCGCTACCGGCACGGCGCCTTCGACCTGTTGCGCAGCGTCATCGACCCCAAAGGGCGGATCACCAGCCTCGAGTACGACAACGCCGCCCGGCTGAAGCGGATCACCAACGCCGCAGGACAACATTGGACCTACCGCTACAACCCGGCCGGCCAGTTGACCATGGAAAGCGACTGGGCCGGACGGCAGACCCGATACACAAGGGATGCCATCGGCCGGGTGCTGAGCAAACGTCTGCCCGATGGTGTCGAACAGCGCCTCACCTGGGATGAACTGGACCGGATTGTCGCGGTCGAATCCACGAATCAGCGCATCGTCTATGAATACGACCCGGCAGACCGCTTGACTAGGGCGGCGACCTACCACACTGAAAAACAGGAACCGGCAAGCGAGCTGCTCTTCAGCTACGACGACAAAGGCCGGTTGACGAAGGAAATCCAGAACGGCACTTCCATAGAATACCGCTACGATACCTCCGGCCGCTGCCTCAGCCGCACCAGCCCCAGCGGAAAGACGGACTTCTCCTTCGACCTGCTGGGACAGTTCAAAGGACTGCACAGCAACGGCCATGCACTGGAATTCAAAAGGGATAGTCGCGGCCTTGAAACCCTGCGGCAATATCGTAACGAAAAAAGTCTATCCCCGTCTCCAGTCCCTGATCCCCAGTCCCTTAATGCCTTCTCGCTGCAGCAGAGCTACGACCCCTGCGGCAGACTTGCCGGTCAGCTGGCTGGACAGAAAAACGACTACCCATCTCCCGCCCACGAAAGACTGGCCGAGGTGTCACGCCGCTACCGCTGGGACAAATCGGGCAGGCTGATTGGCGTAAAAGACAACAAACGCGGCGCCAGCAGCTACCACTACGACCCGCGCGACCAGATCAACCGGATAACCCGCACAACAGGACTGGACAAACAGGTCAGCGAGCAGTACAGCTACGACTCCCTGCTGAACCTGGTAGAGAGCAACGGCCGCCATCACCAGTACGAAAACGGCGAAGTAAAAAGCATCGGCCGGAGCAGCTACCGTCACGACAGCCGGGGCCGGGTTGTGGAGAAGCGGGTTGTCAAGCACGGTTTTCGCCCCAGGACCTGGTATTATCGCTGGGACGACTTCGACCTGTTGACGGAAACCCATACGCCGGATGGCGCGATCTGGCGGTACACCTACGATGCTTTCGGCAGGCGGATAAAGAAGGAATGCGTCAAGGCCGGCAACTCCGGCAAGAAAAGCAATGTCAGCTATCTCTGGCAGGGCGCAACCCTGGCGGAGGAACACCGGGCTACCGGGGAAACCACGGAAGTAACTCGCTGGCACTTCGAGCCGGGTACTTTTATCCCGCTGGCAAAGGAGGCAATTTCCGCTGCCGGGAAGGTCTCGTTTTATCCGATTGTCACCGATCATCTGGGGACGCCGAAGGAACTCTTCGACACCGAGGGCAACTGCGTCTGGCAAGGGGAGCAAAGCCTGTGGGGTGAAACCGATGTGTTGTTTGTCAGGAAGCCTGATGGTTATCAGCCGCTGGTAGATTGCAATCTGAGATTCCAGAATCAGTGGGAGGATGAGGAAAGCGGGCTACACTATAACCTGAACAGGTATTATGATCCGGATAGCGGGCAGTATCTCAGTCCGGACCCGATCGGCCTGGAAGGTGGGTTACGGACCCATGGTTATGTGCATGATCCGATGCAGTGGGTTGATCCTCTCGGGTTGGCGGGATGTAGTGTAAGAGGACTGCCTGGCCCAAAACTACCAGGCAAAATAGCTTCCACTTTCAAGAATGGCAGTTATACCAATCGACAGCTTAGCTCTGACACGCGATTTTATAAGTATCACGGAGTTGATAATCGAACCGGAAGAAAATACTCTTGGGTTACCAACAAAAAATACTCGACTGAAAAATACCTCCGAAAGAAACTTGCGATTAGAAAGGATTGGGGTGTAAAGATTACGCACGTTACAGAAATTGATGTTCCAAAAGGTACTTGGATCAGTGAAGGAGCAGCGGCTAGCCAAGGGAGAGGATATGCGGGTGGCGGCTATCAAGCCGTTGTTACTAATATGCCTAGAGTATGGATTATCAAAACTACACCAGCTTTTTGAGAGGTACACTATGAAAGATGCATTAATGTCTGTTCTTGATGAAATAGTCTTATCTTTACAGACATCAGGGAAACAGGATACCGCAGAATATTTCTTATCAATAAAAGATCAAATCTTAACAGTTTCGGATAATAAAAAATTAAAAAAAATCATAAATCAATTGATGAGTTCTGGATCAATAATACAATATGCCAATTTCAGCCACAAAGAGGAAATGCTATTCGACAAAGTATATGAAGCTGCCAAGAAATATCTAACAAGCCTATAAGAGTCAGTCGCTGGCACTTCGAGCCGGGTACTTTTAACCCGCTGGCGAAGGAGACAATTTCCGCTACAGGGAAGGTCTCGTTTTATCCCATTGTCACCGATCATCTGGGGACGCCGGGGGGATTCCGGGGGGGATTCCGGGGACGTTGTTTAAAGGATTCCGGGGACGTTGTTTAATTGTTCACTAACATTCAAACATCTCTGGTTAATCAACAAATAAACAACGTCCGTACGCAGTAACAACTGTCCATCTTACGGGTTAAAGTCCCGTCCGGGGAATTGTCCGATTCACCCCGGTAGTTCAAGGGAGCGGCGTTCTGGTAACAGGGGGTCGTAAGTTCCCAATTGGCAAAGCATCAGGCCGTAACGCAAGTGAACCTGCACGTAGCCTCGTTAAATTCAACCGAAGATGCCGACCCGGTGGACGTTCGGGGAAGGCCGATGCACCTGGGCTTGGATAACGGAAGCGGCCCGGGTGGTCTTCCGGGGTAGCAGGGGCGGCATGTTGTGGAAGACAGGCAGTCCAGTGCTGGAGACCCGATGCGGTGATGTTGAGGAACATCAACCGGCGCGTATAAGGAAACGAAATCGCGGCGGGCCGTACCGGGAGTCGGAGGGGTCCATAGTACCGCTTGAGGACATGGGACAACATAACCCTGTCCGAGGGAAGGGACCCTGCTTTGTTCACGCAACCAACGAGCGGAGGTAAGGGGATTGCAGACATGCTAACAACCCCGGAAACTATCAGAACGCTACAGAGGAAGCTTTACCGCAAGGCCAAGCAGGAACCGGCCTGCCGCTTCCACGCCTTGTATGACAAGGTTTATCGGGCTGACATCCTCAGTCACGCCTACCGCCTTGTTCGAGCCAACAAAGGGAGCGCCGGGATTGACGGCGTCACCTTCGAGGCCATCGAGGAAAACGAAGGGGTACCCGCATTCATTGGGGAGCTGGAAGAAGCCCTGAGAAACAAGGCGTACAAACCCAATCCCGTTAAACGGGTCATGATACCAAAGAGCGACGGCAGTCAGCGTCCTCTGGGTATTCCGACCATCCGGGACCGAGTGGCTCAAATGGCAGTAAAATTGATCATTGAGCCGATCTTCGAGGCGGACTTCTGCGAAACTTCATACGGATTCAGACCGAAGAAATCGGCCCACGCCGCAGTTGATGATGTAGCGTATGCCATGAACACCGGCTACACCGAAGTCATCGATGCTGATCTCTCCAAATACTTCGACACCATCCCCCACGCCAACCTCATGGCGACGGTAGCCGAACGCATCTGTGACGGTGAGATACTTCGCCTGCTTCAGATGTGGCTCAAAGCCCCGATTATTGAAGTGGACAAGGACGGAACGAAGCGGAACATCGGCGGCGGCAAGGGCAACCGCAAAGGAACACCGCAAGGCGGAGTCATCTCACCGCTGTTGTCCAATCTCTACCTGCACATACTGGACAGGATATGGGAGCGGAATAACCTGCAACAACGGCTGGGAGCCCGCATCGTCAGATACGCTGACGATATTGTCATTCTCTGTCGGAGATGCAAGTCCGACAAGGCCATGGCGGTGTTGAGACAGTTACTTGAGCGGCTAAAGCTTACCCTGAACGAGGCAAAGACGAAAGTGGTCAACGCCTTCGACGGGAAGTTCAACTTCCTCGGGTTCACAATCCGGATGGGGAAAGGCAGGAAAACCGGGAACTACTATGCCAATGTCCAGCCATCGAAGAAAGCCGAGCAGACTATCAAAGACCGGATTACCGGACTCACGACACGAGGTCGGACAATCATGCCGCTTGAGAGGGTAGTGAACGAGGTCAACACCACCGTGAGAGGATGGGTTGGCTACTTTCACTACCGCAATTGCAGCCAGACGTTGGTCCGGATACGGAATCACCTGGAACAGCGTCTGACAATTCACCTGCGTAAGCGTCATAAGATCCGCGGTAGAAATGCAAGTTACGCCAAGTTTCCTAGCAGGTCATTGTATGAGAAATACGGCCTGTACAAAGTGCCGACATCAGCAGGCTGGGCGAAGGTGCATGCCTCGCAGTGAAGAGCATCGGAAAGCCGTGTGCGGGAGAACCGCAAGCACGGTTTGATGAGGGAGGGCAGGGTGAAACCTGCTCTCTACTCTACCCGGAAGGCCCCGGAAGGCCCCGGTCTTGCTTTGGATGTCGGGAAAAGAAGCTGGAATTTATGCGTTGGCTCGCATTGAATGTGAGCCCGCTTCCATGCCAGAAAATGAGCCTGAGAAGAAATACTGGTTAGAAGAAAAGGAAAATGAAATCGAGACACGGGTAAGACTTTCAGTCATCCGGCGGTTCGTAAATAATCCGATTTTGAAAGAAGAATTACTAAAGATCCCTGAGTTGTCGAAGCTCTCCATTCTTAGGCAGTTTCAAGGGACAAATTTCCCAGTACGAGATTCCGAGTGGGAGTTGATAGCACAATTGATGTAGAAGACAGCGGTGTCAACTTAACTTGAGAAGATGGTGATTGAAGTTATGGCATTCTCTGAATTTGAGCTGAAAAAAATTGAAAAGGCATTGACGAAATTTTTAAAAATCAGGCGTCCACCTCCTGAAATCCGCTCTGAAGTAGACTTGGGCTACAGACTCTCTGGTCAAAGCTTGGAACTCTTCGAAATCCGCCCGCAATGGGACGACCCAAGCATAATTCGAGAACACCCATTTGCAAAGGCAACTTATGTATCAACACAAAAACACTGGAAAATATTCTGGCACCGAGCTGATTTGAAATGGCATGGCTACAAACCTGACTTGACAGTCGCCACAATCGAAAAGTTTTTGGAGGTTGTGAACGCTGATGAGTATGGATGTTTCTTCGGCTAGAGAGAGGAATCGTTCAACCAGCTGGCGGCACACGGTCTCCGCTGCGCTTCGCCGGTGCGCCGCAGCCACGTTGGGCCGATAAGGAAATATAATGAACACAACCGTTTTTCTTACTGTTATGTCAGGAGTTGTTACATATGTTCTAGGGCAACTGGTCCTAAAATTAGCAATCGAACCGGTTCAAGAAATGAGAAAGACGATTGCTATAATATCCCATTCTCTGATTGAGCATGCTAACATCATTCAGAATCCTGGCGTTCCACCTCAAGAGGTAATGAAAGAGACCTCCCAGCACTTACGAAGACTGTCTTCACAGTTACACTCCCATCTGTACCTTGTGCCATGCTTTACACTGACGAGCTGGCTTTTCTGCTTGCCAACACGCGCAAATGTCCTAGACGCGTCAACTGCTCTCATTGGCCTGTCGAATAGCCTCTATCGTGCTAAAGACCGAATTTATGAACAAAATGCGAGGAGAGTCGAAAAGGTTTGCGACGCATTAGGCATATATTTGGCTGAGGAAGACCGTTAGCCAGCGGACGTGTAAATTTGACCGAACTAGGGCACGGACCGTTACCGGGCATAGACCCCAGGCAGGCCATGCCCAAAGCCGTAGGACAAAGGAAAAATTGAATAATGCAGTTTAGATGGAATCAAATATGGGGCATGAGTGCAATTGTTGTTGGGATCATATGTATAGTCAAAAGGAATGTTCCGATAGGTTTTGAATCACGTCCGCCATCCTTTTACGCAAAGGGGAAATGGGCAATCCTTTTAGGTGTGCTTATTATCATCTTAGGGCTTTTTATCGGACTGGAAATTCCAAAGCAAATGAAGATAGATCGATGCCTTGATTCCGGCGGTAGATACGATTACAAAGCTGACAAATGCATTGAAGGCAACTCAACAAACAGTGGGACAGGACAAAACAGCGAGATCAATCCTTGATATAAGAGAAAGAAAAAGTCGCAGGGGACGTCAACAAGTCATTTAATTTAGTGCGGGGCTGAGGAGCCTGTCCTTGAAAATGGAATTTTGAAATAACGAAATTTCCAACAAGAAAAATGCACCCGTCTGAAAAGCCCGCGGGTGATTTTCTGGCCGGGAGGACAAGGGGGACGCCCATGAAATTATGCGTTTCTCACCTTTGAATATTAGGTTTGGAGGGACGTTGCTTGTTATCTTGCTAAACATTGCAATAGAAAAATAGCAAGCAGCGTTCCCCTAGGTTTTCCACGACCCTCCCGTCTCTGGCGCCGGATTTTGCTCAGGCGGCATTCAGCGGTTAGCTCCTCTTGCTTCCATAAAGCAGGAGCACGCCGCCAAACACGATGGCGGCCACGCCGCCCCAAACGGGAATAGTGACGTTCTGCTTTTCTTTTACCGAAAATTCGATCGGTCCCAGGTCGACATCATGGGTTTCCTTGGTGTAGCTGAAACCGCCGTACATCAATCCAAGGACGCCTGCTATGATCAGCACGATTGCCGCAATCTTTACTGCGTTCATTTTGTTTCCTCCTGGTAGTGAAACTCTTGTATCCCCGCCGCTGTCCGCGATCCATTCACGTAGTTGCTGTTTCTCCTTGCATAATCTGGTACAAATAATTTCTGTCCGTGTCGGGACATCACCGCGACAGCACCGTGGTCATGGCTTCTAGTAAGAAGTATACCAACAAGTGTGCCAAGAGGGAACTATGGCTACGAGGAAGACCATGCTTTGATTTTACAGGGAAAAAAGATCGGGTGCTTGCGGATGGAGGGAAAACCGTCAGCACTATCCGTCATATTGTGCGATACTGCCATATATGACGGCTAAGGAGTTGCAAACAAATAACATGGGCATCTTGCATCTCATCTTCAGGCCATCTTTGACCGAACTTCAATCACCAAATCCTCAACGTAGCCCAGCTACGTCTGCGGTTTGGCTCAATCAGTTCTGTCAAACCTGACCTAAATCCGAGCGCAATCTTGACCATGTTATTCATTTACAGCTCCTTAAGTTTGGGCCCCTATTTTAGAGATTCCGGATGAAAACTAACTACATAAGATGCCCCCAAAGTAGCCGGCATCGAACTAGGAGATGGGGTTGATTGACATCCATTGCCATACGGCAGGCATCGAGGAAGGAGGGAGCGGCTGTTTTGTCTCGCAAAGACTGCGTCGGAGCTTCAGATACCGTTTCTTCCTCAAGGCCTTCGATGTAACCGAACAGGAACTGCTGTCAGAAGGGAATGGACTTATCATACAGCGTATTTCCCAGGCCCTGGCCCGTTCACAACGCGTTTTCGCGGCGGTGATCCTGGCGATGGACGGTGTCGTGTCCAACGACGGCGAACTGGATACAGCGCGAACGGAAATGTACCTTCCGAACGAGTTTGTGGCCGGCGAGGTTCGACGGTATCCCAACCTCCTGTTCGGGGCAAGTATCAACCCGTTGCGCCGTGACGCCCTCCGGCGACTGGAACAGGTCGCTGATGACGGTGCTGTGCTGCTAAAATGGCTTCCCCCCATTCAGCATATCGATCCGGCAGATCGGAGGCTGGTTCCCTTCTACCTGCGACTGAAAGAACTCGGCCTGCCACTTCTCAGCCATACGGGAAGTGAGCACTCATTTACCCACTCACGGAACGAACTGGGAGACCCGGAGCGGCTGAGGTTGCCCCTTTCGCTCGGGGTAACGGTAATTGCGGCCCATGCTGCAGGTAGCGGCCGAAATCAGGGGGAATCCAACTTCGACCGTCTTTACCGCCTGCAAGAATACCACAATTTTTACGTCGATATCTCGGCATTGACCCAGCTCAACCGGCCCGGCCAGCTGCGACGGCTGCTACAGTGTCGGGAGCTGCACGGCCGACTGCTCTACGGCTCTGACATGCCGCTGGTAAACTCAATCATCGCCACACCCTTTGCTTTTCCCCTACGCCTGTCCCTGTTGCAAATGCTCGAAATCTCCCGGATTCACAATCCCTGGGACCGGGACCTGGCCCTCAAGGAGGCGCTCGGTTTGCGGATGGAGATGCTGGTGGATGCCAGGTGCATTTTGAAGATGCCGCCAACGCGTGATAGCTGGTAAGATCAAGAACACGGTGGTAAGATCTTGACCGATTTCTCCCGAATGGAATGAAAAATCCGGGATGGCGTGATTGTCAATGAAAACGGGAGTGTTGCAAAAGACTTCCCTGTCGTTTGTGTGGGCGGTATGGCCGGCGGCTTCGACGCCGATACCCGGTTACAAAAGCTTTTGCCGGCCGATTGCTCATGCGGGGCCTGGGACGGGCTGAAGAGGGAAAGTTGCAAGCCTTACCATGATTTTTTATGGAGATCGAGATCAATAGTGTAAACTTCTTTCTGGGGAATTTCCTTGTGGTATGATTCTGGGCAACAATTGCTGTCATGCCTAAGAATTTCCGTAGCGAACTGTTGAGATAAGGAGGTAACGTGAAGACAGTCGCGTCAGAACTCGCCTATTTCCTGCGCGGGCAGGCGAAAAAAAACCTGAAACTTCTCATCATGTACTGCTGTTTTCTGTTCACCATGGTGCTGGTCTATGCCCTCGTGTTCCGTCACCTGATGTGGCTTCTGGAGGGTCGGGAATATTCCCTTATTGCCGGGATATACTGGACCATCACGGTCATGACCACCCTCGGTTTCGGCGACATTACCTTCCACTCGGAGCCGGGCTATATCTTTGCCGCCCTGGTGACCATATCCGGGGTGATATTTCTCATGATTCTCCTCCCCTTCGGTATGATCAGCCTGTTTATCGCCCCCTGGATCGAGGAGCGCGTCCGCTACCGGCCGCCGCCTGAACTTCCGAATGCCATGCGGGGACACGTGGTAATCTTCGGCATCGATGCCTTCACCCGCGCCCTGATGCGGAAAATGCAGGGGAGACAAGTGCATTTCGTCGTGGTCGCGTCCTCTCACGACGAGGCATTTTTGCTGGAGAGTCAAGGGATGCGTGTCCTTTACGGTATAGCTACCGATTCCGCGTTCCTTACCGGCGCGCGTGTCGCGCAGGCCCGGTACATCATTTCCAACCTGAGAGATCCCGAGAATATCAACCTCTGTCTGACCATTCGCTCACTGTGCGAAACCCCCATTGCCGTTATCGCAGAGGAACCTGAGCATGTGGAGCTGCTCCGCCTGGCGGGCGCGAACCAGGCAATTCCGCTGCCCCGAATACTTGGCAACTACCTGGCGGCCCGGGCAACCACCCGCGGGGCCAAGGCCCATGTGCTTGATTCATTCGGAAAGCTGCTTATTGCCGAGATTCCGCTGTACGGCACGCCTTTTGTCGGCCGGACCCTGGAGCAGATCCGTCTCAGTCAGCAAACCAATCTGGCCGTTATCGGTCTCTGGGAGCGGGGAGTCTTCAGCACCCCCCGCCGGGATTCAATGCTTTCCGAAAACGCCTTGATGGTGCTTGCCGGGACGCGGGAACAACTCCTGGCCCTTGAGCGGCTCATCGGAGAAAAGACCGGTGAAGACCTGGTCTTTGTCCTGGGTCACGGCCGCATCGGTTGTGCAGCGGCCTCCTATCTCTACCGCATGAAGGTCCCATTCGTCCTGGTTGACCAGAAGGAAAACCCCCATTGCGACGAGCATTCAGCGATTGTGGGCGATGCCACCAGCCGGACGTTGCTGCGGAAGTCGGGAATAGCCAAGGCAAAGGGACTGATAGTCACCACCAACGATGACAACTCCAACATCTTCATGACGCTGGCTGCCCGCCACTCCAATCCACACATACGCATCGTGGCCCGCGCCAATCGAGAGGAAAACGTGGATCAACTCTATGCAGCCGGCGCCGACTTCGTGGTATCCAATGCCTCGGTCGGGGCCAGCATTTTCACCAATATTCTGGAAAACAAGGAGTCGATCTATCTGAGTGAGGGAATCGGTGTATTCCGCCGGCCGTTGCCGCCAAATCTGGCCGGCATGAGCCTGAAAGAGGCCCACATCCGGCGCCTGACCGGCTGCTCCGTCGTGGCAATCGAAAATACCGGCTCACCGGAACCGCTGGTAATGCCTTCTGCCGAAACCGTCCTGGAAGCGGGCTCGGACCTGATTCTCATCGGCAGCCTGGAGCAGGAAGAGGGCTTCAACCGGACCTTCCACTGACAGGCTCCTAGTGAAATACCTCGAAGTTGCTACAATTCTGTGCCAGCTCGAAAAACAAAGCTTTCGCCACAACCACAAAAAATGCTAGCATTCCGCCTAGGAGCCGTATCCTGACATCTCTTGCCTCTTTCCGGTGACATGATAATGATGAAAAATACATTGCCGCCTTTTTTGAAGTCCTACGGGTTTTCCCTTCTTCTGATCATCTCGATTATTTTCGGCGCTCTCCTCGGCATCGTCTTTAAAAAGGATGCTGCCATGTTCAAGCCGCTGGGCGACATTTTTCTGAATCTGCTTTTTACCGTGATTGTGCCGCTGGTCTTCTTTTCCATTTCGTCCACCGTCGCCTCGATGACCAATCTCAAGCGTTTGGGGAAAATTCTCTCCGTGATGGTTCTGCTCTTTGTCGGTACCGGCCTGATTGCATCAGTGGTGATGATTGTCGCCGTTGTCCTGTATCCCCCTGCCGTCGGCTCAAGCATCCCCCTCCCGGCGGTGGCGGATGTGCCGCAGCTCAAGGCCGCCGATCAATTCGTCCGGGCTTTCACCGTTTCCGATTTTCCAAACTTATTGTCGAAGAACAACATGCTGGCGTTGATCGTTTTTTCGATGCTTACCGGCCTTGCCACGTCCGCTGTGGGAGAGAAAGGAAAAACCTTTGCCGGCTTTCTAATCTCGGCCAACGAGGTCATGATGAAGCTGATTACCTTCATCATGTATTACGCGCCGGTTGGCCTTGGCGCATACTTTGCCTACCTGGTCGGTGTTTTCGGGCCGGAGCTTCTGGGTTCATACGCTCGAGCCATGACGCTGTATTATCCGACCGCCCTGGTATATTTTGTCGTTGCCTTTTCCCTCTATGCTTTTCTTGCCGGACGCACTGACGGCGTGAAAAAATTCTGGCGCTTCATCATCCCGCCATCGCTTACGGCGCTTGCTACCGGCAGTTCGATGGCGACGATTCCCGCCAATCTGCAGGCGGCGGACGATATCGGGGTACCGAGAGATATCAGTGAAGTGGTCATCCCGATCGGCGCGACTCTTCATATGGAAGGATCGTGCCTGGCCGCCGTCCTCAAGATCGCCTTTCTCTTCGGGATTTTTCAAATGCCTTTTTCAGGGGTTGAAACGATTCTGACCGCTCTGGGCATCGCTCTTCTGACCGGCGTGGTGGTAAGTGGAATTCCCGGTGGCGGCACCATCGGGGAGTTGTTGATACTATCCCTGTATGGATTCCCCCCTGAGGCGCTGCCCCTGATCACCATGATCGGCACACTGGTGGATCCGCCCGCAACCATGATCAACGCTGTCGGCGATAATGTTTCCAGCATGCTGGTCGCCCGCGTGCTGGGCGGCAAGGGCTGGCTGGAGGAGCAAGGGTGACGGGAAAATGGGGAAAGGTGATGAAAAAAACAAAACGATGCAGCCGCATTTTTTTACTGCTTATGTTCTGCCTTGTTCCGGCCGGATATGCGTCGCTCTCCGTTTCGCCGGCTGACGCGCAGCCGGCGGAGTGGATTCAATCATCCCTTACTCAGCTGGCCGGAGAATCATCCCAGGTGTTGCTGGTAGTCGGTGAGGAATCCTCCGGGTTCACGGCGATGCTGTATGCCCTGGAAAAAATAGACAACAAATGGCGGAGCGCTTTCCCGCCGCTGCAGGCACTGATCGGCGGGAATGGCTTTGCCCCGCCCGGCGATAAAAAGGAAGGTGACGTCAAAACGCCGTCCGGGGTATTTGCCCTGAAGCGTGCTTTCGGCTATGAAGTGGCGCTCAACTCCCGGCTGCCCTATCGTCAGACCGGAGAAGACGATCTCTGGGTGGACGACGTCAGTTCTTCCGACTATAACCGCTGGGTCAGGAGAGGTGAAACGTCCGCTGCGTCCTTTGAAGAGCTGAAACTGAACGATAATCTCTACAAGTACGGCATCGTAATCGAATACAACACCGACCCGGTTGTCAGGGGAGCGGGCAGTGCCATCTTTATCCATGTGCGGCGCGGGGAAAACATGCCCACTTTTGGCTGTGTTGCCCTATCTGAAAGTGACATCCTGAAAATCCTTGGCTGGCTCGACCCGGCAGGAAAACCGCTGGCCGTGATGGGGACGCGGGAGTCAATTGTCTCGTTGTTCCGAGGTACGCGGGCTCCATAGTTTCCATCCGGGAAGTCTCGGCATTTGCTGGACGGGAACTTCCCCGCAGTCTTGCGTAATCGGTCCCCATCCTTGACACGGATCTGGCAGAGTGCAGGCGTAAGACAGTTTTCATTCTGTCGCCATCTCACAGAGAAGCCGTACGAGAGACTCCGTCAAAGTTTCAACCCGGCACGGCGCAGCACTGTTTCAAAATTCCCGGATAGAACTGAAAAACTTCAAGCTTTGTCAATAGTCAGGTTGCCAGGCTGCGCAGCTGAGTATTGACCACTTTTCACCAGAGTGGAGGTTTCGGATGAGGTTTCGCATTGCACTACTGCTGCTTTTTCTTGCCCTGGCGCTCACCCTTCAGCCCGGGCAGTCGTTGGCCGGAGATTCGGACGGGACATTGCCGAAAGGATTCGTCTACGCGGACGAGATGATCCCGGATCTGCTCCTGGAGCTGCGCTATGCCGGTTCCCACAACTTCCTGGGAGAACCGGTCGATGGCTACCGGAAACCAAGGTGCATCCTGACCAGGGAAGCGGCGGAAGCGCTGAAAAAAGTCCAGTCGGAGCTGCGCCCCTTTGGCCTTGGCGTGAAGGTCTTCGACGCCTATCGACCGCAGGTGGCGGTGGACCACTTTGTCCGCTGGGCGCGCGACGTGCAGGACATCAGGATGAAGCGGGAATTCTATCCCGAAGTGGACAAGAAGGATCTCTTCCGGGACGGCTATATCGCGGCAAAATCGAGCCACAGCCGCGGCAGCACCGTAGATCTGACCATCGTATCACTGGAGGGCGAAGACGCGGATCGGGAACTGGATATGGGTAGCGGATTCGACTTCTTCGGTCTCCGCTCGTGGCCGGACAGTTTGCTCATACCTTTTCCCTCCCGAGCGCACCGGTTGCTGCTGCGGATGGTGATGGAAAAATACGGGTTCAAGCCGTATCCCCAGGAATGGTGGCATTTTACCCTGAAAAGCGAGCCATGGCCTGAGACATATTTCAATTTTCCGTTGCACTGATATCGGTTCTGTTTCCGGAGCATGAGGGAACAAGGGAGGGCTATGCCCATGGATCATGTCCATTGGTCCGGGGCCAAACTGGAAGCATGTTCTGCTTTTCAGGTTCAAAGATGGAATACAACAGACATACTGGAATTAGCCGTTCCTCACCTCCGCCTCGCCCTCACCCATATCTTCTGCAACAGGAACTCGGCTGTCCATGCGGAAAGACATGCATTTGTAAGTCTGACATATTAATTGTATTTAATTGCCTAATTTGTTCATTTCTGTTACTTTCCGAAATCGACTACAAATACATATCGTTGCATGCGGGTGTCGTCGGGATGCCTTGTATCGAGGCCTGCTGAATGACGCGATATCCGGATCGGTAAAAGGAGTGGCAATGCTTACGCCTTCACAGCAATCGCCGGAATTGAGTTCCTACCTTTCAGGTTGCGATGCGATCAAACTCCTCGAAGTCATCAACAAAACTCTCTCCTGTACCACCAAAGACGATTTTGCGGCTCTTTACCCGAAGATCCAGGAACTTTTCCCGTTTGATTTTACAACCGCCGTATTGGGCCATCACGACAGCAACGGCATGGTTCTGGTACCCGGCGCCAATATTAGCTTTCCAGAGCAATGGTTGCGGGAATCCCTATCGAAAAACTACCTTCAGGTTGACGCAGTAATAATAGAAAACTTTACGACCTATAGGGTTCAGCACTGGTCTGCGGCCAGAAAAGAACTCTACCGTCGGGAGGATATCAATTCGCTCTCCCAGGATTTCGGTATGCGGGAATGCTATACCTACGGCTCAAGACCTTCAGCGGGGGGACAGAATGGAAGTATGTTCTGTTTTTCAAGCTCGTCAATGAAGTATGAGATGCGCACCGTTGCAATACTGGAGTACCTTACCCCCCACTTGCATCTGGCCTTCGCACATACCTACGACAATAAGCTGCTGGAAACAAACATCTCCGTCCTTTCCTCCCGCGAAAAAGAGGTTTTGAACTGGCTGAAACAGGGGAAAAGCTCCTGGGACATGTCTGTAATTCTGGGGATAAGCAAAAGAACCGTTGATTTTCACGTTTACAACGTCATAGAAAAACTTGGGGCTACGAACAGAACGCAGGCCGTTGCGGTTGCGACGCGCCTCGGTCTGATCGACATCGGCTGAACCATCCAGAGACATTGCCAAATTTCAACACTTCTTCCCCCTCACGATCTGCCGCAACCTTTGATTTCCTTGAATTCCCGCACTCCCCATCGCAACGATCAGGATTTCACCGGGGAAACCCGGCGAACTTCCACCTGTAACTAGTGACAGGTGAAAAAACGGTCGAGTTATGGAATCATTCAGCCTGTGCCATGGTTGCTATTCAAGCGAAAACAATCTGAAAGGGGAAATGAAATGAGAGAGAGTACGCATGTTCGGTGGGGCTGGCTCAGGTTTATGTATATTTACACCATTATCGGAGCGGGAGGTTTCGGAGTGGGCATGCTATTTCTTCCCGAAGTCATACAATCGGTATTCGGATTTCCTGCCCAGGATCCGGTCGTATTCGGAATTACCGCAAGCGTTTATACGGGCTTTGGTCTCATATCCGTCTTGGGACTGAAGTCTCCTTTAAAATTCGCTCCTGTTTTATTGCTGCAACTTTGCTACAAGACGATATGGCTGGTCGTCGTTATCCTGCCCCTTCTGTTTTCAGGGCGGTTTCCCCTGTATGCAACAACTCTGCTTATAATTTATGCGACCTATATCATCGGTGATCTCATGGCCATACCGTTTTCTTATGTGTTTTCGAAACAAACGGAATTGTGAAATACGACAGAGCAAAGGATGATGGTTTCGCAATAACTCCAATCCTGAAGACCCATCACAGCCGACTGATGCGGCAATCTCGCGGAATCGGCCGACCGCTGGGGCGCTGGGTGGAAGCGCTTGCTGAAGCCACACACAAGGGGGGCAGTCCGGAATGACAGGGTTTATCGATTCGCGTTGGGGCGATGCGGCATTTTCTCAGGGATACCGGGATTCCGCCGATGATTTCATTCCGGAGCGCTGGAAGCTTGTACAGACGACTCAATTCCTTTACCGCCATTGCATGAGCGGACGAAACGGCAACTCCGTCCTTGATCTGGGCTGTGGGGACGGCCTGCTTGTTCAGCAACTCCTTCGGGTCGATCCTGATATGGAGGCAACCCTGGTCGATGCGTCCGTCGATATGCTGGCGGCTGCCCGGCAGCGCTTGTCAGGTCTTGAACGGGTGCATTTTGTCGAGGCGAGTTTTCAGGATATTCTGATTGACGATCCATTGCGGGGGTCGTTCGATTTCATAGTGTCCTCCCTTGCAATTCACCATCTCGACCGGGAACGGAAGGAAGCCCTGTTCGAGTACGTATTGTCGCGCCTGAAGCCGGGCGGGATGTTCGTGAATGTCGATGTAGTCCGTGCACCGACCGCCCCGCTGGAAGATATGTATCTGGCGCTGTGGGAGGAGTGGATTGGATGCAATTGCGATCCTTCGAAAAGGGTGAAACTTACGCAGGTGCCTCAACAGTACAGGGACAATACCGACAATAAACCCGATTCGCTCATTACCCAGTTGCAGGCATTGGAGAGAATAGGCTTTAAAGACGTGGATTGTTATTACAAGTTCGGAATCTTCGCGATCTTCGGGGGTAAAAAAGATATATGAACATCGGATCCTCGGACAATAGGCAATAGTGAAGAATGGTTCTGCGGTTCCTCCCGGCCAACGTCCGCACGATCATGCGGGAAAAAATAATGGAGTTAAAAAATGGCAAAAGTGAAGATTGAAAAATATATTGGTGGACAACGCGAATCAGCCGTCAGTCTTCCGGCTTTCGTCCTTGAAATTGCCAGAAAACTATTGCCTGAGTCTGCGCTGAGTTCCTTGGCAAATAGCGGCATCAATGTGCGAGAGATTCTGGAAGCAAAAGACAAGGGGATTGCCTACGCGGCATCTGTTGACGTTTGTGAGCACGGCATCAACAAGAAAGTCGTGGTGTCATTGGCCTAATTTTTCATTCAAGAGGGATGCGTCAAAAGCGACAAGCACGTCGATTTGAACGTCAGCGTCTAATTTGCATAGGGAGAATGACATGAGATATGTGCTGGGACTCGCCGATGGAAGAAATGAGCCGATCAAGGATTTGGACAATGCGAAAAGGGTAGTGCTTGTTGACAAGGATACCGTTGGTGCGGAGGACATCACTTTTGCCTACTGCAGGTTCGAAGCGAAGACCTCTTCACACAAGAAGCATACCCACAAGGACGCTGAGGAAGTCATATACATTTTGTCGGGAAGAGGAATTACCGGACTCGGCGAAACAGAAGAAGAGATGACCAAAGGCGACACGATGTTCGTGCCACGAGGCGCAGTTCACTGGTTTTACAATCCGTTCGACGAACCGGTTGAGATGATCTTTGTTTATACAAGGCCGTCCCTGAAGTCGGCGGGTTACCGGATTGTGGAATGACGGATGTGTATCGGCTCCCAGGCACTTCGGGCGCGAAGTAATCGATATCCGTCGATATCTCGACAAGAAATATTTTGCCTTCAATTAGTCCCGGACCAGGGAAGAAGAGCGGATCGTGGACCTGGTCCACAAGATGATGCTCGACGCGAACCGCACCGGGGTTTTCCTCCTGGTAAATAATCTGCTTTCGCGCAATGAACCATTCCAGAAGGAACTGGCAGACATTTTCGCTGAAGCCCGTGCCTTGGCCGGGGAAAAGAGTATCAGCCTGAAACTGCCCGAAATGGTTCCCAAAGCCGACCGCAGGTGTGAATTCATCGAAACGGGATCGGCCATGGTTTCCTGGGACGGGAATGTTTTTCCCTGTAATTTCCTGTGGCACAAGTTCAATTGCTACCATAAAACACGGGTCGTCTGCCGGGAAATAGAAGCCAGAACTTTCGGCAATCCTGGAAAAGCCATGGTCCATGACATCTGGAATGATCCCGGTGGTGGAAATCGGGGAATGAACTCGTAGAGGTCATCGGCAGGTAGGCGGGTGATTTTACTCTAGAGGACGTATTCGGTCAGCTGCGCGACGACAGGCTTAAATCAGTTGGTCTGGTGATAAAAACCCAAACCGGTGAGAAGAGTTTTTCAATGAAAAAGAGGATCTCTTTCCCATCCGGACATGCCGGGACGGCGGATTTCGCCTGGAATGAAGGAGAAAGCGAATGGAAGATAACCAGATGCTCTCAACCGCACCGCTTCTGACCTATTTTCGCGCTTACCATGCAGCGCATGATGCGCCGAAGATATTCGACGACTTTCTGGCGTATAACCTGTTGACGGTGCAGGAGCGCGATTGCTTTGACCGGCAATTTTCAGAGGCCGTCCGGATTATCGACCCCGCGCACGCCGCATCGTGCACCGATCAGGAAACTGCTCTGGCGTGGTTCATGACGGCCATCGCGCCCCTATCTCTCGCAATCAGCCGGGCGCGATATGCGGAAGAGCTGCTTGAAAAGGCGGTTCGGGAGGGAGTGCGACAGTATGTAATTCTCGGAGCCGGGATGGACACCTTTGCCTTTCGCTGTCCGGATCTGGCAACGCAGCTGCAGGTGTATGAGGTCGACCATTCGGCCACGCAAGCCTATAAGCGCAGCCGCCTCGTTGAGGCGGGCTGGGAACAGCCGGTGCAGCTGCATTTCATTCCGGTGGATTTCAGCCGGGAAAGTCCGGCGGCTGCGCTTGCAAGCTCATCCTATGATCCCGAGGTTCCAAGCTTTTTCAGCTGGCTGGGTGTCACCTATTACCTGGATCGCGATGCAGTGTCGGACACTTTGCGTGGTATCGCGGAAGTCGCCCACCCCGGCAGCAAGGTTGTTTTCGATTATCTGGATAACGATGCATTTATCCCGGGGAGAACTGCAAGGCGTGTGCAAATAGGAATGGAATACATGCGAAAGATGGGAAAGCCGATGATAACCGGCCTTGCTCCGTCCGCTCTTGCCGCGGACCTGGCGCGTCTGGGTCTGTGTCTCCGGGAACATCTGAGCCCGGCGGATATCGAGGAGCGTTACTTTTCGGGACGCACTGACGGCTACCATGCTTACGAGCATATGCACCTTGCCGAAGCAGTTGTCGGATAGCGAATGATTCGGCGTTATGCGTTTATTTCCACATTCTTGACCGATAATAATTGACAATCAATAATTGTTCCCATTACAGTTCAAGCGGACCACAGCAGAGGATACATATCATATCCTGCAGCGCCGAGGCGTCAAATGCCCGATGACAGAGACGGTGTAATCCAATCATCACCCGAACCGGCAGACTTCCTTTCCTGTCTTTCCGGCAACGAAGCCGTCACACTCCTTGATATTATCCATAAGAGTATTTCCTGTACCTCGGAGGAGGAGTTCCTCGATCTTTTTCCAAAGATCCAGGAACTGTTTCCTTTTGATTATGCCGCCGCCATGTTGGGCTTCCATGATAACGGCAAGGGACCGGTAATCGTTCATGGTCTCAATATCAGTTTCCCCGAAGAATGGGTCCGAGAATACTTTTCGAAAAACTATCACCAGACGAGTGCTCTTTCGAGACAGAATTTCACGACGTACACGCCCCAATACATGACCAGCACCTGGAAACAATGCCGCCAGCAGGATGAGATAATATCACTCTGCCTGGATTTCGGGATAAGGGAGGGCTATGCCCATGGCTCAGGTCCATCGGTCCGAGGGCAGAATGGAAGCATGTTCTGTTTTTCCGGTTCAGCAATGGAACATAACCGACGCACCGAGGCCATTCTGGGGTTGATTGTTCCCCACCTTCACCTCGCCTTCTCCCATGTCTTCCGAAGCAGGAAGATGGTTGAGAACAAAAAAACCGCCCTTTCCGCCCGTGAAAAAGAGGTGCTCGACTGGCTGAAACAGGGGAAAAGCTCCTGGGACATCTCGGTTATCCTGGGTATCAGCGAGAGAACGGTCAATTTTCACGTATACAACATCATGCAGAAACTGGGTGCGATAAACAGGCCGCAGGCCCTGGCGGTCGCGGCCCGACTCGGTCTGATTGATTTTGCCTGATGGTCCGCGGGAAAGTCCCAACCCAGCCCTGCCGATTCTTTCCATGTGAAGGGATCATTGTTGAAGGAGACTGACCATGGGCCTGCCGCCTACATTTCACCTGGGGTTTATGAACGCATGGTGGCTCATTCTGCCGCTGCTGCTGACGGCGGCGTACATCTGCACCGCGAAGAAGGAACTTGCGCGCCGCATGTCCGACATGACCGGCTACAATGCCCGGGAACGGTTCTTCACGGTTTCGGCGTCGCTTGCCCCCTATCCTTTCATGATCGCCACGGTCTGGACCCCCTTTACCGCCCTGAAGTCTGCGCTCTATCCGGGCCTGGTCCTGTATACAATTGGTGCCGCTCTTTTCTTCACGACCGTCCGGGTCTTTGTCACGACACCTCCCGGCCGGCCATTCTTCGGGGGCCCGTACCGGATTTCGAGAAACCCGTTTTACGTGGCTGCAACGCTCATGTTTCTCGGCATCTGTGTCGTCACCATGAACATGATTCTCCTAGCCTGGCTGCTTATGATGTGCGTGCCTCAGCATTTCATGATTCTGGCGGAAGAGCGGATGTGCAGGGAGAAGTTCGGAGCGGACTTCGAACGGTACATGGCAAAGGTGCCCCGGTATTTATTGTTCAAAACGTAAAATAGGACCTGGTCATGAAAACCTGTCATCTTATTAGTTTGACTGAAAGCGGAAGTGTTACTTCAGGCTGGATGCTATTTTCGGCCTCCCTCAAATATACCGCTTGGTATATTTGCGCTTGACTTAAATATACCAAGCGGTATATTTAGCACTATAGTTGCTGTTGCGGAGGTGTTTTTGGGAAAAGCTGAAGAAACAAGGCAGGCAATCATTGAAAAGGCGGCTGTTATTTTCAACAAGAAAGGCTACCAGCGGACATCCATGGCGATGCTGTGTGAGGATTTGGGACTCAGCAAAGGAGCCATTTATGGGCACTTTGCCGATAAGGATACCCTGGCAGTCGAGGCATTCCTGCACAGCGTCCGGCAGGTTTCCGAGCGGGTCCGGGAAAAGATACGGCCCTGTCAGGGAGACGTTAACAAATTGCGCGCTTTTGCGGCGACTTTTCTCGATTTTTACGAGGAGACGGTGCAGAAGGGTGGCTGCCCGATACTGAACACCGCTGTCGATGCCGACGATGCTCATCCGCGACTGCATGGGGAGGTGCGCCGGGTCTTGACTGCCTGGGAGGGGCGCCTTGTTGCGATGGTGAATGCGGGCATGGAGAGTGGCGAGATTCGCCCGGATGCGGATGCGCAGCTTTTTGCCGCCACCTTTATCGCACAGATAGAGGGAGGAATTCTTCTGGCGAAAACCATTGGCGATAAAAGGTACTTGGAACATTCGGTGGACGGAATCAATCTGCTCATCGACCAGATGGCGGCGGGTAAGGAGCTGTAAATGAATAACATGGTCAAGATTGCGCTCAGATTCAGGTCGGATTTGACGGAACTGATTGAGCCAAACCGCAGACGTAGCAAGGCTACGTTGAGGATTTGGTGATTGAAGTTCGGTCAAAGATGGCCTGAAGATGAGATGCAAGATGCCCATGGTATTTGTTTGCAGCTCCTTAGGACCGAAACGACAGGATCACGGGAGGATAGCATGGGACTGATATCGATAGATGAAAGCAAGTGCCGGCGATGCGGTTATTGTGCCCGGGCATGTCCGGTGGGGATCATTGCGCTGGGCGATGGGTTTCCGACCACTGGCTTCCCGACAACGATTGAAAAGATTGAAAAGGGCTGCATTACCTGCGGTCACTGTGTTGCCGCCTGCCCGACGGCGGCGCTTAGTCACTGCCGGATGGCTTCCAATGAATGCCTGCCCCTGGAAGCCGGCTGGCTGCTGACACCGGAGCAGGTCGGGCAACTGGTCAAGGGACGACGGTCGATCAGGAATTTCCGGAAAGAGCCGCTGAATCGGGACGTCATCGAACAAGTTATTGATATCGTTCGCTATGCGCCGACCGGCATGAACACCCAGACGGTTTCCTGGAAGGTGATCCTTGACGAGCAGGAGATACAGTTCCTCTCCCTGGCGGTGATCGAATGGCTGCGCACCCTGGAAGGAGAGCAGGTGCATGGCGTCAAGGGGATGCTGAAGGCCTGGGAGAGGGGGCGCGATCCGATCCTGAGAAAGGCGCCTGCTCTGATAATTGCCCATGGGGCGGTTGATGATCCGATAATTTTATCTTCTTCTACCATTGCCCTGGCCACCCTTGATCTGGCGGCACTTCCTTTCGGTCTCGGTACCTGCTGGGCCGGCTTTCTCCACCAGGCCGCCCTGAGCTCTCCCGGAGTCGCAACGGCCTTGGCATTGCCAGCGGGCCACCGCATGTACGGTGGGGTAATGATTGGCTATCCGGAATTCGAATACGCGCGCATCCCGACCCGTAATCCGGCAAAGGTTACCTGGGGATAAGCAATTCAGCGGAATGTAGGTCTGAAGGATTTCGTAGGGGCACCCCCCCGTGGGTGCCCGCCTCCCTGTGCTCGCTACCGAGGGCAGGCACAGGGGCCTGCCCCTACAAAAACATAAACAATATTAACATCTTTCGTAAGGAGCAGTTCAACCATGACAGAAGAGAACTTTCACCGTTTCGGCGGCGCCAGCCGTTACGTGCTGGACGAGGAACTGGCCAAGATCGTCAATGTTTCCATGGCCCTGGAGATGCCGCTGCTTCTTAAGGGAGAACCGGGCACCGGCAAAACGATGCTGGCCCATGCTATTGCCGAGAGTCTGGAGATGCCGCTGATCATCCTGAACGTCAAGTCGAGCATGAAGCTGGTGGAGGCGCTCTATCAGTACGATACCCTCACCCGCCTCAACGACAGCCGTTTCGGCGATTCCAGCCGTGATGTGAGCAACATTTCCGAGTACATCCGCATGGGCAAGATCGGTCAGGCCTTTGTCGCCGACCAGCGAACCGTCCTCCTCATCGACGAGATCGACAAGGCCGATACCGACTTCCAGGACGACATGCTGGACGTTCTCGACCAGATGCAGTTCGACATCATGGAGATCGATCTTACGGTCTCCGCCCGGATCCGGCCGGTGGTTATCATCACTTCCAATGCCAAGAAGGATCTTTCAGACCCGTTCCTGGGCCGCTGCAATTTCCATCATATCGCCTTTCCGGAACCGGATACCATGCGTCGCATCATTGCCGTTCATTTCCCCGATCTGTCAAACGATCTTGCCCATGCCGCGATCAATTCATTTTACCGGTTGCGGACGATTGAAGGGATTGAAAAGAAGCCTGCCACCCGCGAACTTCTTAATTGGATCCGTGCTCTGCAGGCCGATCCGGACTTTCGGACCGAGGCATTGAGCAACGGGGTGCTTCCGTACCTTGGAGTTCTGTTCAAGAAAAGCAGCGATCTGGAGAAGGCGGGGCTGGTGACGTCTTCCGGGCCGCTGTCCTGAGAAATCCCCCCGGTTTCCTGTACCGGTTGCGGTTTGTTCACCTGTGGAGATGACCAATGTTTGTGCCCTTCTTTTATACCCTGCGCGAGCGGGGGGTGGCAGTAACGCCCACCGCCTTTCTGCGGCTGCAGAAAGCCCTGAGTCTTGAGCTCGTTGCTTCTCTGGACGATTTCTATATTGTGGCACGGGCGATCCTGGTGAAGAGCGAACGCGACTTCGATACCTACGACCAGGTGTTTGCCGAGTTGTTTGCCGGGGCTGAAATGTTTCCTGCAGAGGGGATTCTCTTGAGTGAAGCGGCCCGACAACTTCTTGAGGAGTGGCTGAAAATACCTGCTGATCTAGCCAAGGCACTTGGTCTGAGCGAGAAAGAACTGCGCCGGCTGAGCGCGGCCGAACTGGAGCAGTATCTCTTTGACCGGCTAAATGACCAGAAAGCGGTCCATTATGGCGGAAGCAAGTGGATCGGCTCAGGCGGGGTATCCCCCATTGGCCACTCGGGCAATCGTCCCGGCGGAATGCGAATCGGTGGCGCGTCCCGGGCCCGTTCCGCCAGTAAAGTGGCACTGGAGAGACGATACCGGGACTATTCCCGCACCGCCCCCTTGACGCGCAGCCAGATGGGGGAGGCACTTAAGCGGCTCCGCCATCTGAAGCCGGCCGGACCGAAGGATGTGGTGAGTGTCGACAAAACGATCTACCAGACCATGCGCAACGCCGGCGAAATCGAGATCGTCTTTGACCGGCGACTGGTGGATCGTCTCAAGGTCCTCCTGCTCATCGACAACGGCGGCTGGTCCATGGAGCCGTACGTGGAGACCGTCCAGGCCTTGTTCCATCATGCCCGCTCACAGTTCAAGGACCTTGCCATCCGCTATTTCCACAATACTGTTACGGACCGGGTTTGGCGCGACCCTGAACGTCGCAGCAATCCTGAATCGCTCGAGGATCTCCTGCGTCGCGATCCAGAGACCCGCCTGATCTTTGTCGGCGACGCCAGCATGGCTCCTGAAGAGTTGCTGGCGGTAGACGGCTCCATCGTCCTCGAATACCGTCAGCAGCAACCGAGCATCGAGCGGCTGAAGATGCTGGCTGCGACCTTCCGCCATGCTGCCTGGTTCAATCCGATTTCCTCTTCGTTGTGGCCTCATGGCGAGACGATCAGCATTATCCGCACCATCATTCCCATGTTCGAGTTGAATCTGGCCGGGCTGGAAAAAGGGGTTCGCCACCTGACGGCCCGCTGATACCTCGGCTTCTCTGGGGGGATGGGTGAAGGGAATTGAAAAGTGAAGGGGTGAGCGCCGCATGGTGCTCACCCCTTCGTGTGTAAGAAGCTCTATCAATGGGCTGTTTTCCGACCTTTCCGTTCCGCCAGGAAACGATTCGTTTCCGCAACCACCACTCCCGAAAGGCCCAGCAGTCCGATCAGGTTTGGCACGGCCATGAGACCGTTCATGACGTCGGCAAAATTCCAGACCAGTTCCAGCTTGATGCCGGCACCCACCATCACCAGGGCGGCATAGAGAAGCCGGTAGGGAAAGAGGGCCTTCACTCCCAGAAGATACTCTATACACTTTTCACCGTAGTATGCCCAACCGATGATGGTGGAGTAGGCGAAAAAGACGATGCCGAAGGTTACGATATAGCCGCCCGAGTTGCCGGGAAGTCCGATATCGAAGGCGGATTTGGTCAGAACCGAAACCGCGGCGCCGGAATGCCAGACGCCGGTGACGATCAGTACCAGGCCGGTCATGGTGCAGATGATGATGGTGTCGATAAAGGTCCCGGTCATGGAGACGAGTGCCTGTTCGCACGGTTCGTTGGTCTTGGCCGCTGCCGCGGCAATCGGTGCGCTGCCCATGCCTGACTCGTTGGAAAAGACCCCCCGCGAGACGCCCTTCTGGATGGCGATCATTACCGCTGCGCCCAGAAAACCGCCGGTTGCCGCAGTACCGGTGAAAGCATCATGGAAAACCAGCCAGATGGCGTCCGGTACTTCATTCGCATAGCGGAACAGGATGACCAGGCAGCCGGCCACGTAGACAATCGCCATCACCGGAACCATGACCGCGGCAACCCGGCCGATATTTTTAATGCCCCCCAGGATAACAATGCCGGTGAGCAGCGCCAGGGCGATACCCGTGGCCAGCGGGTCGATATTGAACGTTTCCTTCAGGTTTCCCGCAACGGCGTTGGCCTGGACGGTATTGCCGATGCCGAACGCGGCGATTGAGCCGAACAGGGCGAACAGCACCCCCAGCCATTTTTGTCCCAAGCCCCTCTCCAGATAATACATCGGACCGCCGGCCATCTCGCCGTTCTCATCAACCACCCGATATTTGACGGCCAGCACCCCTTCTGCGTACTTGGTAGCCATGCCGAGTGCCGCCGTGACCCACATCCAGAACAGCGCTCCAGGGCCGCCGATCGAGATCGCGGTGGCAACGCCGATAATGTTTCCCGTACCGATGGTTGCGGCCAGGGCCACCATCAGTGCCTGGAAGTGGCTGATATCGCCTTGCTCATTGGATTTGGGCCGGACAAAGGTTTCATACAGAGCGTGGCCCAGCAGTCTGACCTGCAGACAGCGCAGTCGGATGGTTAGAAGAAGACCGGTTCCGACCAGGAGAACCAGCAGCGGAATTCCCCAGACATAGCCGCTGAGAGCAGCAAAAAAACTATTTAATTCAGTCATGGCAATACCCCGTTGTTTGATGGGAGTTCGGGATTGCTGCTCCCGAAAAGAACGAAGCATACTCTAAAGAGGCTTTTTGGTGATGTCAACGATCATCTTTCTCGACGGCAGTTCCATTTCGAGCCGATTGATACACTATGCGTTGGGAATGATTTCTTTGGCTAAAAGGTGTAGAAAATACTTATGAGCAAATAATTTTTCAATAAGTTTGATTTACTTGACAAGGCAATGAAAAAATAATAATTTGTCAAACAAAATATAAAAATAAAACTGCGTTATTTCCGATGTCGGTGCAACTAGTTTCTGTTGAATAAATACACCTCCCGTATTTCCGTTCTTCCTGTTCGATCCGATAGCAGTTGTCCTTTTACTCTGTATGAGGAGCCTGTAGGTCTCAGGAAACCGAAGCGAAAATTCGGCTGGGCGAAGACAGATTTTGTTGATTTTGCAGGGCAATAGCTGTTCTTTTGCCCAAAAAAGCGGCGGAATATGGGCCATCCAGACGGATTTGCAGCAAATTTACCCTAAGTCCGACAGACTCCTAGTAGTCATTTTCCCCTTTTTTAAATCCTGGTGCCGACCTTACCTGAGTGCCGGTAATTTTTTCATATCGTATGGTGAATTCCTTTTTCTGCCGGAATTCCCTATTCAAACGTCCGGACCGTCTTTTGTTGTATCTACACAGCATAATAGCGAGGACACGGACACTTCATTACAAGGAGACGAAGACATGTGGAAGAGATGGAAGTTGAGTTGTGGGCTTGGCGTTCTCGGGCTGCTTGCTGCATCACTGGCAATGGCAGCCCCGTCCGGTGTGACAAAAGCGGACCTGGAGCAGAAGGCGCTGTTGCACAAGAGTGCTGTGCTGCAGCAAAAAGCGGTACAGATTGAAGCTCGGAAGGTTACGGCCGAGTCCCGCAAGGCATCAGCGGCAAAGCTCGATGCTGAAAGAAAGGTCATGATGACCGAACAACGGGCCCTCTTCACCCAGATGAAGACAAATCGCGATCCCGCCTTGCGGAAGCAGTTCATCGCGAATCAGCACAAGATGATGAGCATGGCTGAGTCCCGGAAATCGCTGAAAGGAGGCAGATAACCATGAAACTTCTCAAAATCCTGCTCGTTGCGGCAGCATCATGCGCCCTGTTTGCCTGCGGAGGCGGTGACGGCAGCTTCACTCCAATTCCGGTCAGCGGCGGTACGACCATCAACCTCGATGGCGGCGACGCCTTTCGCAGCTATTCATCGGCCGGCGGCGGTGGCGGCGGCCTGGACATTGATGCCTACACCGACGTGAAGATTCTGAAAAGTGGTACGGTGAATGCGGGCTTCAGCATTCCCTCCTATGCCTATACCTTTGGTGACATGAAGGTGACGGTGACCACCGACACCAATGTCCTGCTCAATCCGGAAGGGGATCCCGGTGTCGGATCTCTCTACCAGCGGACAAATGACTTCACTCTGTATGTCGGAGACGGTAATGATGAAACCGATGTCCCGGTAACCGGCCTCAGCGTTGCCGGCGGGGCAACACTCCGCTTCCCGAGCAATTGGAGCGAAACGGGAGCTGGAGTCTTTATTCCCAAGGCTGTCGTAATCGATGGCACGGTGACAACGATCGACGAATCGGTGGTATTGGAGTTGGAATCCGGTTCCTATCTTCAGGTCGGAACAACCGGCACGATAACCACCAGTGGCAGGACCGCAGGCTCTCCTGCCGGGCCGCTGCTAGTTATATCTTATGGTGTCGCCATCAACAAAGGCACCATCGAGGGTAATGGCGCCGCCGGCGGTGGCAGTGCAGCAATGGCATTTTTAATAGCGGAGACCTTCGTTTACAACACCGGCGTGATACGTGCCGATGGCGGCAACAATACGGCAGGGGCGGGCGGTAATGGCGGCTATGCTGTAGCTGGTTCATACTTGGCCAGTGTCTATACCTCAGGAACAGTCAGCGCCAATGGTGGAGATGGGTCCGGCGGCATTGGCGGCATTGGCGGATTTATCGAAGTGGCTGGTGCTCCCTGGGAAATCCATAGAATTCAGGCAGGCGGCATCATTCAGGCAAATGGCGGCAACGGCTTTGACGCTAATGGCAATAATGGCGGACAATTGGCCATATACACGAATTCAGGCTCCCTGCTGCTGAATGCCGATATCTCCCTGGCGGGCGGTGACTCTACCGGCGACGGCTATTCCGGCGGCAGCGGCGGCTATCTGTTTCTCTTGCAGGACTATGACGATGACTACGGCTATGGAGAACAGGCACCGGTCGAAGGCATCAGGATTGCCGGCGATATCGATCTCTCAGGTGGCAGCGGTAGCGCCAATGGTGGCTATGGCGGCTATTTTGAAATTGAAACCAACTATGCCTATGAAAACGCCCCGGTCCTGACCCAGGTGGAATTCGTCGGCTACTCGTCGATCAGTATGAACGGCGGCAACGGCACTGTCGGAGCGAATGCCGGATACTTCGAGATCTCTACCGAAGACGCCTGGACGGGAGACGATTATCTTGCCGTCCCGGTCGGTTCCATCATCAACCAGGTTCCGGTGTCAGCCAAGGGTGGTGACGGCTCTCTGACCGGAGGTCACTACGGTGGCCAGGGTGGTTATATCGAATTCGAGGCTGAAGGGGAGTTCTCGATCGGCACCACCGAAGTTGCCAACTCCGGTGCCCTCGATGTGTCGGGCGGCGCCGGTGACTATGCCGGTAATTCCGGCGGCGTCTACTTCTACGGCCATGACAAGGTCACCAACAGCGCCACGATCATTGCCTCGGGCGGTGCCGGCACTACCAGGGGCGGTGACGGCGCCGGTGGTGGCATGGGCGGAGACGAAGTCCGCATGGCTTCAACTGGCTGGGGGGGTATCGAATTCTATTCAACCCTCGATATCGTCAACTCCGGCAAGATCATCGCCAGCGGTGGCAACGGCATAACAGGCGGAAATGGCGCACAGTTCATCGGCATGTACGCGGGGAGGCACACCGCCAACTCGGGAGTCATCCTTGCCAATGGCGGTGCCGGAACGAGCAACGGTGGTAACGGCGGCTACATCGACCTCTTCTCTCAGTATGTACCAACCAGCAACCGCGGACAGCTCAACGTTGCTCGGGGAACTGGTGGCACGTCTGCGACCAACGGCATGATCTGGATAGACTGGGTGGATGTTACCCCTGGCGACGGAATCCTCTAGGAGTCTGGCGGACTTAGGAAATCAAAGCGTAAATCAGGCTGGGCGAGGACAGATTTTGTCGATTTTGCAGGGCAATAGTTGTTCTATTGACCAAAAAAGCGGCGGAATATGGACCGTCCAGACGGATTTGCAGCAGAGTTGCCCTAAGTCCGACAGGCTCCTAGCAACAGAGGTTTCCATTCCACAGAAGTGAAAGAAGGGGGAGCTGTCTGCTCCCCCTTCTTTTTAGGTGATCTTCCGAGAATTTTGATGATATCTTGAAAAAAGGTGTATGTGAAATATCGGCGCAAAACGTCGGGGTCTCTGACGTACTCCGGCTTCTGGACAGAGAAAATACGAAATCCCTTTTGCTTTACCAGGAGAAATTCCATGACCGCAGCAACCGTGCTCTATTTTCTCGGCGCTTCCCTGGCCCTTACGATAGCACCTGGCCCGGACAACACCTTCATCGTGGCCCAGGGCATTTCCCGAGGGAGAAAGGCTGCTATTGTCACGGCACTGGGCATGTGCAGCGGCATCAGCGTCCATACCACGGCTGCCGCGCTCGGCATTTCCGCACTCCTCTATTCCTCTGCCACTGCCTTCCAGATCCTGAAATTCGCCGGTGCCGGCTACCTCCTCTTCCTGGCCTGGAGGGCGCTGAAGGAGCAGCAGATCCTGCTTCCCCAGGGTGCGACCGATGGCCGCAGCTTCGGCTCCCTGTTTCGGCGGGGCTTCGTGATGAACGTCATCAACCCGAAGGTGGCGCTGTTCTTTCTGGCTTTTCTTCCCCAATTTGTTTCACCTGGTTCCGAAAGCGCTTCCCTGCAGATGTTTCTTCTGGGACTGCTTTTCATGGCACAGGGTGTTGTGGTCTTCAGTATCATTGGCTGGCTTTCCGGCAGTGTGGGGCATGTTATCCTGAAACGGCCACGCATCGCCCGCTGGTTCAGTTGGCTGACCGCCGGGGTCTTTGCCTCCCTTGGCGTTCGGCTGGCGCTGGCGGAACGCTGATGCCAAGCCAATCCTGCCGGTGACAATCGGCGGCAGATCTGTCGGAAAAAGAAAAAGGAGCGGGGTATCGCTCCTTTTCTCGTCTCGTCTCAATTTCAGCTGCATTCCGCAAAATCAGGGTGCCGGTGCTGCTTCCTGGATATGCAGAATCATATCTTTTTCCGCCAATGGCGCCCGATACAGGCCTTCCTGGTAGAGGCATTTCACCGGGCAGGCATCGACGCAGATTCCGCAGTAGACGCAGGAAAATGGGTCAACTCCCCAGGTTTTTGCCTGCTTGTCTACCGTAATACACTGTGAGGGACATCTCATCTTGCACACACCGCAGAGGATGCATTTTTCCATCTCGATCTTCAATTCGCCTTTTACGTCCTTGAATGTTTCTCTCTTCTTGAAAGGATAGAGCCGTGTCGCGTATTTCGTCATCAGGTTCTTTAAAACGTTTTTCGTCATGAACATGGTAGCGTCTCCCGCTGGATTATCGTTCCGTACAGCTTATGCAAGGATCTATCGTCAGAATCAGAATCGGGACATCGGCCAGGTCGCAGCCCGGCAGCATTTCCAGCAGCGGGGGAATGTTGGCAAAGGTCGGGGTGCGGATTCGTACCCGGTCCAGAAACTTTGTCCCGTTACCCTTCAGATAGTAGAGGCATTCTCCCCGCGGCTGCTCGACACGGGAGATCACTTCACCGTCCGGCAGTCCCTTGGCCTTGACGGCAAGCTCACTTTGCGGAAGCTTGGCAAAGGCCTCCCGA
>Ga0351907_1007_pt1 | contig 63385 bp, 85 predicted proteins | sample BONcelHT113001E6_FD_206861 | JGI IMG/M metagenome (GOLD analysis project Ga0351907, IMG submission 206861) | Enriched cells from coal bed in the Powder River Basin, Montana, United States - BONCAT cells T11 rep1 HSBNCT.T11.300.1.E6 ... | reverse complement strand
TGATTTAGTCGTCTTGACATCACGTTCGGCGACCTTTGGAATGAGCTTTCCTGAAGTCTCATCCCATACGCCAAGATAATTGCGTTTTTGCCTGGATTGCTTCTTTTCAGGGTCCCAAAAATTTTCGGCTTCGTAAACGTAAGTATGTCCGCGAATCTTCTGCTTGACCAGATATGTCATAGCTAAGAGTAATAACCATAATAGTATATAAACCCTTCGGTAAGTACGTTGACGGAAGAGTTCAATACGAAAAATGGTTACTGCAAAGGCCGGAGTTTAGGTAAGAAATTGAAAATTGGAATTTTTTGATATTAGAAATCGAGTCTGTAATTCAATCTTTTTTCTAAATTATTTCTTAAAAGCTCTGTGTACTGTACTTATGTCTTTTCATAGATGAGAGGCGAAATAATTTCGGGCAAGTACTGTACTTATATTAATTACTGGAGGAGAACCACCACAACTTCCTGATCGTGGAGCATGACCCATTGCTCTACGAGGATGCCGGGGAGATGGTAGAGTACCTGGCCCAGGCCCTCAGGCAGACCTCTAGGGAGGCGACGGTCCTGCTCTACGCGCCGGCGCTGGACCCTCACCTGCAGAAGATGACTGAGCTGGCCGACCGGGTGTTCTGCATCTACGGCGAGCAGGCTCCGGCCAAAGGCAGGAAGGCCGAGGCGAGGATGCCGGGAGCGCAGGCTACTCTGGAGGCATACTCATGAGGTGGCCCTGGAGGCGCGAGGCCAGGCCTGTCGAGCGCAGGCGGGCGGTCAGCACGATTGCCATGGAGCTGGAGACCGCCAAGGATATCCTGGCGGAGGTCTTCCACGCCCGGCCCGGCGAGGTGGAGGAGATGATACAGAGGTGGCTGGATAGCGAGCGTGAGCTTTCCGGACGATTTCCGCTTCATTCCTGTCATGGGGTTTTGAAGGGCGACCAACTTTTTCGCCCAAGACCGGTTCCTGCCCCGTTTCTTTGTATTGCTTGATGATTTGTTCAACTCTGCGCTGAGACACTTTAAGGTCACGCGCGATTTCTTTTGTAGGCATATGCTTGCGGTTTTGACGAAGGATATAGCGAACCTTCGTCTTATTCAATTTCATATCTTGGACTAAGCGTCCAAGCTTAGATGAGAGGTGAAATAATTTCAGGACTCTACAAATCGGCGAAAACACCCAAAGGCTTAAATGGTTTAGCGAGATAACAAAATTAAATTATAACGTGAATAGCCAAGTGGTTTTATGTATGTAAAGGACTGCGCTCTAGGGGATTGGTTACAAGCAGAAAGAATTGAAATAGAAAAAAGCTCAAACAATCCCAAAATCGCTCATAAAATCGCTCATAAAACTGCTGAAAACCTTAAAGATCTTCGTAAGCGTGAACTATATCCCGAAGATCCTAATGACAATCCTGAAGCAGTCAAGAAACTAGAAGATGCAACGCGAGAAATATCAAGACTTGATGTTTTACGTCATAGGATATCTCGCAGGGCTTATTATATTTTTTTAAATAGGCAAATTGCAGAAATAGCTTATTATTTGCATATCGAAAATCCAGCAAACTCAGCATTCACAAATTGGTATAATGCTATGTTAGAGTTTAATCACCGACGAGGAATTGATAAATGACATATACGCCTAAAGATTTTGGTATCCTTTCAAAAATCCAAGAATCTGCAATGAAAACTGCCCTCTCAACTGTTTTTGCGGTGTTTAAGTATCTTTCAAGCCGTCCTGATTTTAAAGCAAATCTAAAGAATATAAAATCAGGAATCCATGAGGATTTTAAATCAGGTATTGACACAGAACAAGAAAAGCCGCTTAGAGGAGAGGAGATTGTCGACAAAGCTATCAATGCTCTAATGGAAAATCAGTTTTTGGAAAGAAAAAATGATGAGATAATACTTACGGACCTTGGCATACATGCAATTGAACTACTAGGCTATAAATCATGAGCGAGAGCTGGAAATGGACTTTGCATCCCTCGATAATCAATACTTAGTAAAAGTAATTTTATTTGGTTTAGGGTTAGTGGCAAATCTTGTACTCAATTTAAGAATAAATAGGGAAGTTTTATTTGCAAAAGATGAAAAAAATTATTTATGTTACTTAGCCATCTGGCTAATTTCTGCTCTATTTGCTATTATAGTACTTATTTTCCCAGAAAGCATAGGATACTCCTCTCTTTTTTATGCAGCTTTTGGTTTTTCTCTTCCACAGCTTGCGATATATATTATGACTAATAATAAACTTACTAAAGCTATGGATAGCGCATACATTTCTTTGGCTATGAGAGATCTAAGAATGTACCTGGATATGCAGGCATCGGGATATAGTTATGAGGAAGTAAAAAAAGCTGTTGAGGATGAAATGAATCATCAGGTAGAGATGGGGACATTTTCACCTGAAAAAGGTCGAATTTATCATGATAGCATAATAAGCAACCTCAAGAGATAAGGTGCTTTTGCGTCTTAGGTTCCACCCCATCGATCCAGATCCGCATCAGTCACATCAACAATAGCGTGTTTGCCTCTGGTCAGTTCAATTAGCATGAATCGCCTCCGCCTTCATCCCCCTGGCCTTCTGCCTGGCATCTCAACTCATATCTTAACGATTTCTGCATTTTCTGGGTCCAGTCCGCTCCATTTTACCTTATACCCAAGCAAGTTGAGTGCCTGGCTGTAAGCTTTTATTCCATATCCCCCGAAGATCTTGAGGGCATCACTATGCTTCATCACACCAATCAATTCGCCCTGGATTGTTTCGAGGACCTGGTTGCTTACAAGCTGCTCTCCCAGTAGTGAATAGTCGGGATTTTTCTGGCCCTTGATCACTTCTTTGAGAGCCTCTATACTAACGCCGTATCTCTTGGCAACATCATCGAGGTGGATGACACTTACGTCGCTGCCAAATGAAATATCCATATCCTTCAGCTTTGCAATCTCTTCCGCCTGCTGCTTTTTCTCATATCTCCTCAGAATCTTGATTATCGCCAGATGCGGAATTTTTCTATCATAGAAAAGGAGGTTGTCTGCCTGGAATTCTGAACCCGTGCATGCCAGGTTTCTGTTCACAAGGAGGATCATGCTTTCTTTTTCCTGTAGATCATTCAGCTTCTGAATCTTATGCTTGAGATATTCCGGTGTCCAGAAGCCGATGATCTCAACGTATATCCTGGTGCCGTTTCGCTCCAGGGAAAAGTCTGGAATGAAGGCATACTGGCCGGCTTTCAATACAGCCGGCTCTCTCTTGACTACCCAGTCCTTGAAGCCGAGCAGATAGAATTCCTTCTCAATGGCACTATCGAAGGCTATCTCCGCCGTTTCCAACTCAGTGCCGAAAATAGCTCTCCTGGTATGGTCCAGAGTGAAATCATAGATCCTCTTTCCCTGGAATGTCTTCCGGGAGATGCTGGCCCTCAAACTCCATCTGGTGGACTCCATTATGGTAGGCAGCAGTCTTGCGAAGGCTGAGCCATATTTTTCGGTGAGCTTGAACAGGGAAAGAGGTCCTTCCAGGGATATCTTGCCATCTTGTATGGAGTAGATGAGGCCCAGCTGCTTGATCTTCCTGAACACTGGCTGGTAGTTATCCTCTATCTGAATCTCCATTCCCGTAGCCCTGAACAGTAGAGTCTGAGCCAGAGATAGATTATAATGCCTGAGCAGGTCCTCTGGAGCAATGGTCTGAAACTCTTTTATGACGAGGTTTCCTTCCTGGTCAGCCCAAAGAGCCTTTTCCAGGTCATCAGGCTCGATCGATAGCTTCCTGGCAATCTTATCGAGAACCCTCTCCCTCTCGTTCTTGCTGGTAATAAATCCCCTGGATTCCTCAAAGACCATCTTCCTGGCAGCAATTGAATCGACAACAGCATCAGCATCGATTAAGCACCTCCTCTCCAGTATCTGGGCCAGTCCCCTGATCAAGCGGTAGTTGATATCTTCAATGCCCTCCAGCTCTTCGATAAGCTCATCGTATGTCCTGCCCACATGCTCCTGAAAAACTCCAATAACCGAGCGGGCAATCTCCAGGTTATCCTGATCCAGAAGAGCATAAATAGGCTCTATCTTTCCCTTAGAAATCTTCGTAACAAGCAGGTCGCTGGTAAGCATTCTTTTTTATCCTATTGCTTCAATGGTCTTTTTCTTCTTCTTGCAGTGTTGACCTCACTTGTTTCAGCGGATACGATCTCGTATAGCACTGCTTCCTTTCCTTCTTTCTTGCGAAGAATCCTGCCCAGCCTCTGGATAAAAGCCCTCTCGCTTCCGGTCCCGCTCAGAATAATGCCCACATCAGCATCTGGAACATCTATGCCCTCATCCAGGACCTTGGAGGTGACAACTGCCCGGTAAACGCCTGAGCGGAACCTGTCCAGAGTCTCACTTCGTTCTCTGGTTGTTGTTCTATAGGTTATCGAGGGTATCAGGAATTGCCTTGAGATTCGGTGGACCAGCTTATTATGCTCGGTGAAGATGAATATCTTACTCTCTTTATGCTTTTTCAGGATCTCGGCGAGTTTCCGTGTCTTCGATATGCTGTTGTAGGCTACGTCCCTGGCCTTATTCCTGGCAAGGAGTGCCCTTCTGGCTCCAGGATCTCTTCCGCTCCTCATAACCAGCTTCTGAAAGTCGGCTGGGCTTCTGATGGTGAGTTTGATTTTGGCGAGATAGTCTGAGAAAATTTTTTGGTTTTTCTCATATTCCACTTTCTCTTCTTCGGTTAGCCCAACTGTGATCTTCTCAACCCGGAAAGGTGATAGATGGGTTCCTGTAAGCTCTTTTACTCTCTTTTCGAAGACCTTCCCACCTACGAGCCGGTTAAGCTCAGCATGAAGACCATCCTCTCGCTCCAGGGTAGCCGTCAAGCCCATCCGATAAGGAGAGGCAAACATCTCAGCTATGTTCCTGTATCCTGCAGCAGGGAGATGGTGGACCTCATCAAAGATTATCAAACCAAACTTATTCCCGAGCTTATCGGCGTGAATGTATGCGGAGTCATAGGTGGATACGGTTATGGCTCTTATGTCCCATTCACCTCCACCCAATACCCCGACCTCTGTCTTGAACTCTTTCTTCAGCCTGGTGCGCCACTGATCCACCAGATCGAGGGTAGGAGCGATTACTATTGTCGGGGTGTTCAGCAAGGATATGGCTTTTATTCCGACAAGTGTTTTGCCGCTTCCTGTGGGAAGAACGATTATGCCACGATTGCCGTTAGCTATCCATGCATCCAGGGCCTGGTTCTGATAATCCCTCAATACAACCATGCTTTGCAGTTCGGGACAGGGCAGGAGATTGAGAACGTCATCTCTGAATTCAAAGCCGGATGCCTTCAAGAAATCGATGATATCCCTGTAATACAGAGCCATTGCTCGGTAGGTTTTGGAGCGCTCATCCCAGGTAGAATTCGGAACCCGGACATCTCCTTGAATCTGAATTGTGCCTTTATCAAAGGTAAGCTTCATGGTCTATTAGCCTAATTTTTGTGCATCAGAGTTGAGACTCTTAGCCCGATCAATCTGATCTTCTTTTTGCCCCTCAAGAAGGCATCAATCAATCTCCTGGCATTATTCCTGAGAATATCCAGGTCATTCGTCGGAAAAGACAGAGACCTGGCGCGAGTATAGGTATCGAAATGCTCGTACCTGATTTTAATGGTGATGGTTTTAAAGCGAAATCCATTCTCGATCAGTTCTTTGTGTATCTCTTCCGCCAATTCATCCAGGATCCCAAGAATTTGGCCTCCATCGTCCACATCCTTCTCGAAGGTCACTTCCCTTCCGATCGATTTTGTCTCATATCCTTCTATGACTTCACTGTAATCGATGCCACTGGCGTATTCATGAAGCCTGCTACCCCAAACGCCAAAGAGTCGAGTTAATTGCTCCGGATTTATGGCGGCCAGATCGCCTATGGTCTCGATTTTGAGGTCTTTCAGCCTTCTCTCGGTCTTAGGCCCCACTCCCGGTATCTTTCTGACTTTTAAAGGCGAGAGGAAATCCTTTGCGTCCTCTTCTCTAATTACGGTCAGACCGTAAGGTTTCTTGTAATCGGAACCGATCTTGGCAAGCATCTTATTGGGCGCGACACCAATGGAGCACGTCAATTTCTCCTTATCCAGGACCTCTTCCATCAATTTCCCGGCAAATTCGCTTGCCTCGTCGAAGTCCTTTACCTGGCTCGATATGTCGAGGTATGCTTCATCTATCCCGCCTTGCTCAAATTTATCGGCATGGATCTTGAGAATTTTCATTATGCTATTGGATGCCGGGATATAGAGGTCGAAATGGGGTCTCAGATAAACGCCATCCGGGCACAGCTTCCAGGCTCTGGATATCGGCATGGCTGATCTGATGCCGAACTTCCTGGCTTCGTAAGAGGCGCTGCTAACGACGCCTCTGCCTTTGCCTTCTTTTGGATCTGCTCCAACAATTACCGGCTTGCCCTTCAATTCTGGGTGCTCTCGAACTTCTACGGAAGGAAAGAAGGCATCCAAATCGACATGGAGAATTACCCGCATACTGCTTCTCTACCTAGATGACAAAATCTAATAGCCATTAGCCTTTGTCTGGCTCCTTCTCCTTGGACAGCAAGGCCGCCACCGTAGCGATAATCATGCATATCAGCATGAGCAGCCATAAGCCCTGGTAGGATTCCAGGGACCTGGTGGCCAGCATCAGGCCGGAGGCCTGCTGCAGTATGGCCCCGCCGGCGAAGGGAAATATGTTGAGAGCCGCGGTGCTCGTCCCCACAATGCTTATGGGGAACAGCTCCTTGATCTGAGCATAGCTCACCACGAAGAACCCGCCGAAGAAGCCGAAGGCGAAGTTTATCGCCATATAGGTCTCAATACTGGTGATATGCCCAGCGGTCATCCATATTATCGCCCAGATGATCGTATACACCACGGTCCCTATTATGAGCACCTTCTTGCGGGACTTTAGAATCTTGTCGGAGATGTACCCGGCAGTAGGGCAGCCCAAGATCATGCCTATCCCGATGAAGGTTAGCACCAGCCCGTAGGTGGGCCTGTCCCATCCCAGGATATCATGGAAAAACGGTCCCGCCCACAGTCCTTGATAGACCATCATGCTGCCGTACATGAAGAAGAACCATATGGCCAGGGGCCAGAACTTCATGCCTGCCCCGAAGGTCATCTTGAGCGCTCTGCCCATGGAAATCTTCTCCATCGTCTTGACCTCAGTTATTGGCTCACCTTTCTCCTCGGCCTCGATCTCCTGGATACTGGGAAGGTTCATGTCCGAGGGACGGTCCCGAGTGATCATCCAGGCTAAAGCCGCCAGGACGAGCGTGATCATGCCAAGTATGATGAAGACCTGCTGCCAGCCCAGGGCGTCGGACATCAAGGCCAAAGGGCCAGCGGCGCTCAGGGCTCCGATGTTGCCCACCGCCAGCAGGATACCGGAAAGAGAAGCGAACTCATTCTTGCGGTACCAGACGGCCAGGATCTTCATGGTGGGGATGTAAACCATGGCCACGCCTATGCCGATCAACAACCGTCCTGCGATGACCGTCTCGAAAGTAGATGCGATCCCGGTTAGAATCGCGCCGGCCGCGGCTACAAGCGTGAAGAGGCTGACCGTTTTGCGTGGTCCCCAGTTGTCGGTCAATAATCCAGACGGCAACTGCATGACAGTGTAGGCGTAGAAATACACAGAGCTCAAAAGTGCGATGGAGGCAGCCGTGCTCACTCCGAAGGTGATCTGCAGGTCGGTAGACACGACCGCAGAGGACACCCTGTGGAAGTATACAAAGAAGTAAGCGAAGGCCAGGATCCCGAACACCGCCCATCGGTAGCTCAGGACTTTCTTCACTTTGCTTTTTTCCAATGCCATGCTTATAACCTTCCTACCATCGGACGAGACGTTGAGCTCTTGGGAGCATATTGATTAGCCATTATCAGGTTGAGGCGACGAACGTGTTCGTTAGTTGTTCAATTCATGAATTCAATGGCGGAAATGTTTGACGCTCCACTTCTAGGCCACTACAAATAATTTCTTGGGGCCAGCTACTTTTTCTACCCAATCGTCTCCCTGCTCCCCGAAACCTTCCGCGTCCTCATCGCCCCCGTGGAGATGCTGACCGGCGCCCTCAACAGCCACCTGGAATTGCAGCGCTACAAGATCCTCTTCATCTGTGGCAACTACTTCATCACTCCCAAAGTCGTCTGATACAATTGACAGGTTTAGCCAGGACATCTGAAACCACAGGGCATTCCCAAGAAGCATTGGAAGAGGATTAGAACCACCAACGAACTGGAACGGATCCGCAAGGAATTCAAGAGGAGAAATCGAGTAGTCTGTGCATTTCCGAATGAATGAGCGCTCCTCAGGCTTGGCGTTTTACCATCCTAATGGATATTGACGAGGAATGGCTGACTGGTAGAAAGTATTTATCTATAATTGAAGAGTGAGTGAGTGTGGATACAGGGCTAGAAATTTTCAGAAAACTCGGCACGCTAACTAGTAATTTCTAGGAGGCGTTGATATCGGTTATGCAGAAGAAGGAAACAAAGCATGTCGAATAGCTTTAATATCGATCAACAAGGCCAGTCGGTGAAAGGTCCACAGACCAATATTGGCGAGACTCATGGCCCCATATATTCAGGAGCAACCACCATATACGAATCTCCCCTTCCTCGTATCCCACTTCAGAAGCCGCCCCGCCCCCTGCACTTCATTGGTCGAGAAAAAGAACTGGCCTATCTGCTGGAAAACCTACAGCCTGGCCGGATTATTACCATTTGTGGGCCAGGTGGCATCGGCAAGACTGCCCTGGCCGCTGAGACTACCTGGAGGTTAGCTCCGGGTAATGATCCACCTGAACGTTTCCCTGATGGAATCGTCTTTCATTCTTTCTATGGCTACCCACAGGCAGCAATAGCTTTGGAGGCCATCGCTTGCGCTTTTCGAGAAAAGTTGCGCCCCAATCCCATCGAAGCTGCTCGACGGGCCTTGGCTAACCGACGTGCCATGATTATCCTCGATGGGGCCGAGGCCGCCGATCATCTGGAAGAAGTTCTATCGGTTGCCGGAAGCTGCGGGGTCCTCATCACTACCAGACGCCATCGCGATGCCCCATTAGATTGGAAAGATCTTCCGCCCCTGCCTTTAAACCAAGCGATGAAACTTCTAAAGGCTTGTGGCCGTGAGAGAGCTGATGCTGAAGAAGTAATTATTCGGAAGATCTGTGAGCTTCTGGGCGGCCTACCTCTAGCCATATTTCTGGCAGGGCGCTATATTGCTCAGCGGAGTCAGCGTGCGACAGATTTCCTCGCCTGGCTAGAAGCCTCGCCCCTATCTGCTTTGGATCTAGGGAAATGCCAGCATGAGAGTATTCCTTTGTTAATGGAGAAAAGTCTCGCTCAAGTAGGTGACCAGTCCCGAACCGCTTTAGGAGTATTAGGGATGATGGCGATGCAACCGTTTGATTCCAAACCTATAGCATCTGCCTTAGAAGTTGAGCCAATGGAAGCAGACAGATATCTGGGAGAGCTATTAGACTATGGTCTATTAACACGTCCCGATAGTTTCTACCAGGTAAGCCATGCTCTAGTGCATATATACGCACGAAAACGACTCAAGCCAACACGTCAGGTCATGGTTCGTTTGGCAGAGCACTATTGCTCCCTAATCCGGGAACTAAAAATATCGGGCCAAATGGGTCATTTATGGAGGCACTCGCCTCGCTACAATAGTCTAGATATCCATCGTGCCCACATCCAATCAGTGCAATCTGCCTGTCGCGACATACACGAATGGGGGGCAGGAATAAGTCTTAGCTTCGCAATTGCAGATTGCTTTTCGAGTAATGGACAAGTCACAATGATAGAACCAGGTCTATTCGGCTGTCTAGATAATATTGCCTGCAGGAATGAAAGAGAATTCCTGGCATCATTATGTATTGCCTATAGGAATCTAGATAAAAACACGCGGAAAACTGAGTCAAATTAATGAGTATTGGGTGTGTCTTCGAAGATTAATGATAAAAGGAATAAAAAAATAGGCAAGTAACTTGGGTATGACCTAAGCCACCCTATAGAGGATTGTAATAAGTTCAGTTAGTAGCTACTTGCGATTGCCTGGTAAATAAGAGTTCGTAGTTGGGAAGTCAGCGCCCAAGGAATTCTGGGATGTTCATCCCGGATCTAGGCGACGCTCAAGGTCATCGAGTACTACAAACAGGCTCTGGCGACTCGCGAGAGCTGGTTACCGGAGTGGTGAGGCAAATTCCTCTTGAATCTGGATCTTGCCTTCGATATGGTGGCAGATCTCAAGCGTGCTACAGATCAGATGCAAGTATGCCTCGAATTCGAGCAAGATCTCGGCCATGCGGATGCAGAATAGGATGCTAAATATGAATATTTGAGCAGGTTTGAAAAGAAATAAATGCATTTGAAACAACTTGGGTCTATAAATGTCGAAATTCTTCGAATCAGGTCATGCTCTGCTTATCGGCGTGGGCGCGGACCTGCAAGATACCGTTAATGATGCTCGTGGCCTGGCTGATATCTTGAATGATACAGGTCGCTGCGCTTATCAGCCGGAACAAGTAACGCTTCTCACAGGCGAGGCTGCCGATCGATCAGGCATACTGGCTGGCTTGGATAAGCTGGCCAAAAGGGCTAATGAGAAATCGACCGTTTTGATCTACTTCTCCGGCCACGGCTACCATGTCAAGTCTTCTATGGGCGAAGCCTATTTCCTGATGCCATATGGCTATAATATCGAGCAATTAAATGAAACCACCGTTAGCGGAACGGAACTCGCAGAGAAACTCAAAGCAATCAAGGCTAAAAAGCTGCTGCTCTTGCTGGACTGTTGCCACGCCGGAGGATTAACCGATCTGAAGGCCGCGGGGCTACAGCTGGCCAAAGCGCCCATGCCGCCGGAAGCCCAATGCCTCATGGCTCAGGGGCTAGGGCGAGCGGTCATTGCCTCTTCTAAGGCTGGGGAGTTCTCTTTTGCGGGCAAGCCCTACAGCGCGTTCACTTTGGCTTTGATAGAAGCGTTATGCGGCATAGGTGCCTCCCAGAATGATGGTTTCGTCAGAGTGACCGATCTGGCCCTTCACGCCCGGGAAATGGTGCCAAGACGCACAAAGGACCGCCAGCATCCTATCCTTAACTACGAGCAGGCAGATAACTTTGTTCTGGCTTATTATGCAGGTGGCGAGACGCAACCTAAAAGCTTGCCCTTCAACCAGGAGCCGGAGATCGAACCGGCGCCTGGGGCTTGGTGCGGTGTATTCGATCAACGTAGCCAGACGATTCATGGTCCACAGACCAATATCACTGGAAATGTCCAAGGTCCTCTGTTCTCAGGTATATTTAGAGGACCGGTTAATGTCGGTAGTATAGAAGTTAGAAAACAAGACTTAAATCAAGAGATGGATTTTATTAGCTTCTTGTATTCATATAGGAGAGACTTAGAAACTTTAGAGCCGATTCATGTTGATCCCAACGATCTTGAGAAAGAAAAAGAAATCTCAAATTTTTGGAGGGAAGTTGAAGGGAAAAAATATTTAGCATCGAGGGATGTTCGCGATATTTTGAATAGATACCTAGAAATAATTGCAGAAAGCGGAAGAGAAGTACGAAAAGTTCGAGAAATTTTGTGCGAGCTTATTTCAGAAGAATTGGTGAAGCTTCCTCCCGGCAAGGAAATTAAGGATTTTACCGAATTAGGAGCAAAAATTGATTGCAAAAATCTAAATTTATTTAAAAATAAAATAATACCCCAGCTAGGAGGAAGACTTTTTATCAAAGCAGTACCAACAGAAGATCGTCTAAAGACAAAATATAAACAGGACTGGGATCAAATTCGTTCAGATCTAGAGAGAATTCATGGTAGAACCAGTTTATATAGTCAAGTTTGTCAATATATCGATATTTTTAATAAAGATCAGTTCAGCATTATAATAAATGGAAATGTTGAGAAAAACATCTCGCTATTGCACACTCGTTTTGAAATTACCAAAATGATTGAAAAACGACATAAACAACTTGAAGAAGAAAGGGACCGGATCAGATAGATTATTTGATCTCCCTCCACGAGCGCCTTGTGAGTGACGAGCTGGGGCACTTTCACGGAGTACTCAAAGCCCTTCAAATCCCTGGCCTTCTTTATCCAGGACTGGACCTGCAACTCGCCTGGCGGCCGGTAGAAGGTGCTGTTGATCTCCACGGTGTTGAAGAATTGGGCATAGTAAGAGAACAAATCGCCCTTCCTCTTGGCCAGCTCCAGTGGGTAGAATTTCCCCACCCAATCATCATAAGACCAGCCGCTGCAGCCCACGAGAATCGTCATTGTGTATCTCTTAAATCCAGATCTTTGAAGCTGCATTCATATACACTTTCGCCCCGCTCCCGGCTCGCCCTCATATCCCCGCAGCTCCAGTCTTTAAGCATGGACTTCGAGCTTCTTCCCACGGTCTCCCTCCGGTCCCGGTCCTTCAATGCCCTGACGGCTCCCAGGGAGATGTTCATACAGGCCCTGAATCGCAACCTAAATCTGCAACGGTTCAAGGTGCTCTACGTCACCGGCAACTCCTCAGCCATCCTTTCCAGGCTGGACCGCAGGTTTGAGGCCCTGGAAATCCGCCGGGGATTTACCGTCTTCCAGCTCATGACCATCCTGGAGGAGGCCCACCATTCGCTGATTCTCATTGAGCATGACCCTCTCCTCTACGAGGACGCTCGAGAGATGACTGAGTACGTCTCCCATGCTCTGAGCGATGCCGCAAAAGAGGCCGCCGTGCTGCTCTACACCCAGGGGATTGATCCTTTCTTCGAGGACCTGGTGCAGAATGCCGACCGGGTGTTCTACTTCGAGGAAGGCCCACGTGAAACTCCACGGCTGGTGGCCAAAGCCCACCCGCGGGCGAGGGAAAACCAGAGAACTCTGGAGGCATATTCATGAGGTGGCCCTGGAGGCAGCAGGCCCGGCCGGTCGAGCCCAGGCCGATGGTAAGCATCAGGGCCATGGAGCTGGAAACGGCCAAGGAGATCCTGGCGGAGGTCTTCCACGCCCGGCCAGGAGAGGTGGAGGAGATGATTCGAAGCAGGCTGGAGGAGAGGAGCGGGCCAGAGGAGCGCGAGGTGGGGCGGTGGCCGGCGACGTTCTGCCTGGGTGAGTAGATATGGGGCGGAGAATTGAGAGCGGGAGGAGAGGCGTAAAAGAGGTCTCTTGCTCTTAGTTAGTCTATCTTGAGCCTTGTTAATACTGCTCAGGTTAGGTCAGGTAGCTTGTCGTGGATTCGCTTAATGCTTCCCAGAAGCCCTATGCCCTTAGGAGTCGTTTCATAAAGTATTGCACGTCCCTCGTTGACCTGTATCAGATCATTTTTGATTAGGAGATCCAGGTAGGGATTTACCATTTTGAAGTTGAGGTTAGCCTGATACACAATTCTGGTCTTACTGGCTCCATTAATGCATATTTCCAGTATTTGCGAGATTATTTCCTGTCGGCTTCTCTTCATTATTCTGCTCCTTGAACTAGAATGATGTATCGCATAATCCCGGCTTATCGCCATTGGGAACGAGTCTACAGATCTTGCCGTCCAGATCCACATTTACATAGCCGTCTTTCGGAACGACGCTGTAATTATGGGTAGCAAGGAAGAAGGCCAGGTCCTGGGAATTCATGCGAATATCTTCGTTGACAGAGATAAGTTTCTTCAAATCCGAAATATCTTCATTCATGGCGAAGGCCGTGTTCATGAAGGCCATTAGGATGCAAGCGGCCATGATTGCCAGCAGATATTTCGTGTTCCCTCTCATAGAGTACAATGTACTCTTTGAGGATCATATAGATGATTATGTCTAGATCTGATCCGGATACTAGACAGATCCTATCGAGACACATATCCTTAACATTGATTATTATTTTTGTATAGGATTAAGGAAAGATTTTCGGTTAGGGAACTTCTGGCGGGCTTTCGCGGCATCCCATCGGAGGAAGAGGCAGCGGAAGATGCTTGAAATCACTTTCGCTACGCACGGGTGATCCTTTTTAACTATTACTACTATCTGTTCAAATGGAGGCAGCCTCCCCCTCGTACTCCCTTTACGGCTGGCTCCTGCTATTCTTTTTGCAGTGGCGTAGGATATTCCTGATGAAGTAAGCTGTTGGAGAAAAGAAGGTGGGTTTGGATTTGAGCTCAAGAACTGCTGGTTACTGCTATTATACCAGCACTCTCGCCCCATAGGTCTCAGGCTTCAAACACATGCATACAGCTCACCTATCGCGCTCTGAAACTGCTCAAATTTCTCTTTCAGATCCATCCCTTTTGGCGTAGTTTTATAGACAACCCTGGAGCCCTCATGCACTGCCTCAATGCATTCATTTTTTATCAAATTATTTAAATATGGATTTACCGTCAAGAAGTTCAGATTGGCCTGATACACAACCCTTGTTTTGCTCGCACCAGGCACGCATAGTTTCAAAATTTGCGATACAATTAAGTCGTTAGTCCTTCTTTTTGATGTCATCATATATCCCTCCAAATAGCCAGTTCAGTATTCTATGTCACATAATCCTGGTTTTTCGCTGTTGGGGATGAGTTTGTAGATTATGCAGTTCAGATTCAGCTCCACATAGCCATCCCTTGGCATAGCGTTGTAATTATGAGTGGCAAGGAAGAAAGCCAGATCCTGGGCATTCATGCGCGTATCTTCATTGCCTGAGATAAGTTTCTCCAAATCTGAGATATCTTCGCCCATGGCTAAGGCCGTGTTCATGAAGGCCATCAGGATGCAAGCGGCCATGATTGCGAGCAGATATCTCATAGAACATAATACACTCTTTAAGAATCATATAGACGATTACGTATAGATCTGACAATAATACTGGACAGATCCTATCGAAACTATTTTGCTTAATATTGATCAGTACTTTTGTAGACTGGTCCACGAAGATTCGCTTCTGGGGTGTAATAGTACTAATCAGTGACCCATAGATTTATCGCGAATTAATGTGATAATTGGGCCGAGGAGAGCTCCCCATGCAGGCCAATACCTTCGACGTAATAGAGAGGCGCAAGAGCATCACATTTTTCAAACTCGGCAAGCTCTGGGTCTTCAAGCAGTTCTTCGATAACCATGAGCTATTCAATGCGCTTCTGGACTATTACAGCAAAGACCTATACCGCTTCGAGTTCAAGTCCATCGGCGCGAGGAACAATGCTCTCAAGCTCCTGGAGAAGAACGGCTTCGACTACGACCTGGTGGAGGATCTGAAGGGCTACGTTGTCCAGCTCCCCAAACACTCCAAGTATGCGCAGATCCTGAAAAACTCCGTGGCCTTCAAGGAGGCTGCGAACGATAGGATATTCCTGATGAAGGACCTGGCGGCGGTCGAGGAGGCGGTAGGCCTGGGCGCAAAAATCTACGAAGGGGAAAGCCCCTTCTGAGCTTATGCCGAGCCCAGTTCCTTCAGTCTCTGGATGGTCTCAGAGAACCTGGCAGATTCCCTGATCTTCTCAGCTTCGCAATAATTTATGATTTCATCGATGGTCGCTCGCAAAGCATAGATTTTCAAGGGTCTACCTTTTCCACTGCTCTTGATCTCATGCTCAGTGAGCCAGTTCCTTTCCCTCAGGATTTGCATGGCAATGCTGACTTCCGGCTGCCTCAGGCCCTTAGCCGTTTCGATATCCCTGGCAGATCTCTCGTTCTGGTCCTTGAGAAATGTTATGACGCAGGCCACGGTTCTCTTCATGCCCAAGCTCTCCAGGCCCAGCATGAACTCCAAGTCCTTTTTGTCTGCGACCTTGATAGTAACTTCTCTGATGATGCTTCCTCCTACGCTTCTGACAAATATCATAATCATATAAATAATTTCTTTAAAACCAAGTTATCGTTAAACGGAACCGGATCAAAACGCTAAGATAGACCAAACCATTAGATTTATATAATATAACATTTCTAACATAATGCAAGTGTATAGCTCTGAATTCAAATATAGAAATCAAATTAGAGTATACGATTAGGATGTATTTTTCTTCTCGGTGGGGATGAGTATGGGGCGTCCCAGGAAAAACAGAGACAACTTGGTTGGCAGGGCGGGCCGGCAAGCTATAGAGCAAGAAGATCTGCAGCGTGAGTCGCAGAAGTGGACACGCAGGAAAGCGACGCTGGCCAGATTTGCGAAATGAATCGGATCCAAGAACGTCGAGGATGTTCGCACGGTCATAACCACCCTGGCCAAGAAGCTCAAGTCTATAGGCTTCGAGAAGATCGATCTGGAGCCCGAGATCCACGTTCAGAATATTGTGGCCTCCGCAGATCTGAAGTCGGACTTGAACTTAAACGCCGTCGCACTGGGTTTGGGCCTGGAGAACATCGAGTACGAGCCGGAGCGGTTTCCTGGGCTGGTCTACAGGATCAAGGTGCCCAAAGTGGTAGTGCTCATCTTCAGCTCCGGCAAACTGGTGATCACGGGCGGCAAATCGCCGGAGGAGTGCGAAGAAGGCGCACGGATCGTCAGGATGCAGCTTGAGAACATGGGACTGCTTTAAGCACTTCCTTGACCCGGAACGATCTCAAATAGAAAAGACTAAATATAATGAACGTCTATTATAGTTTTTTAAAGTGATTATTATCAATCTGGTTGATGTTTTTCCCACCACGCTGGAGGGTCTGGGTCGTTATCCTCCTTCCTGGATCTCTCCAGCGATCTATTCATAAAAAATGTTTCGACTATCCCACAAGTTCTCTGATGTCTAGTTAATCCGTCCTGCCAGGAGGCCCCTGCATTCCCAGCGCCTCCGCCTTTTTCTCCCTGGCCTTCCGCCTGGCTGCCTCAGCATCCATCTTCCTGCTGCTTCCCAGGTGCACATTGCGCGTCTTGCCGCCCTCGCGCCAGGATGCCATCCAGTAGCTGTAGGTCTTGGAGCCCTTCCGGCTCTGCTTGACCTTCTCCATCTGCCATACAGTCAGATCCTCCAGCCTGGCCTGGATCCTGAGGGCCTCGGCCTCTGCCAGGGCCTTCTCCGCCTCTCCTTGCAGCCTTTGCGCTTCCTGGCGGGCCGCGGGTGCACGGGCGGCGGCCTTCTGCAGGGCTCGGGCGTCACGAGAGAGATCGCGGGCGGTCTTCTGGAGGGCCTTTCTCTTTTCACCGGCGGTTGTTTTGTGCACGGGATATGGTTCTATGGCATTTTACTTAAGTCTTTTCATAATGACATAGAACTATTTGCAGCATCGCGTTCTTCATTCGCATCTACTTAAATATATTTGTCTTATGTCTGGAAAAAAGATAATTGTATTAATCGCCATAAGCAAACGAAGATAAGGATAGCACCGATCAAAGACGATATGCTAAGAAGAAGTAGACTTGAATAGACCATGCTCGTTAAGGTTAATGTCCCCTCTGTGCCAATTGAAGGCATAATTAGATATTACCTACGTTTAACTATTTAAAATTTACATGACTGTTTTCGCACTAAAAGAGTTTCATGTCATTTTGAAATTTATCTCAAAAAATGACATAGAACTAAATGCAGGTTACACGTACCGCCTCTGCAAATCTCCTAAAATCAGCTAAACCCTCTTTCACCTAACTACCCATTCCTATACTTTTGATAAATCTAGGTTTACAATTCGCTGATATCAATTTTTCGATAGCAATAAAACCGAAAAGCAAGACCACAATCCATCGCGCACCATCAGGGTTTTTGAGGTGGAATGAACGCTTATAATAATATCTTGCTGTTTAAAGCATATCAAAAAATGATGTAATGGATTACAGGTTGCATGTACTATCGTTAACTAAACGTATCTAGGATGTTTCGAGTTGCGATCATTAACACCCATCCAATATTGCCGCACCAACGGCAGCAACCGCGAGACCAAATCCAACGGGGTTAAGACTCACCAAACCACCTGCGACCATACTTGCATAAACACCACAAGTGAATTCTTTTCGAAGTTTACTCGGCTGGATTGTTTTACCTTTCTCAAGATCATTCAGTTCTTCATTTAATAACTTAATTTCTTGAGAAATTTCTTTTATGACCTGTTCAAGCGAATTTAAGGCAAAATTCTTGAAACTCCCATTTCCCCTACGATCTACAAGACTTATCAATTGTTCACGCTGCTCGCTATTTAATTCTTGTCCACTAATGATCTCTTTAAAAGCTACATCTAATTCATTGCTGTGATTAGACAAAATATCTAATAAATTAGGTGCGCTAGTTGACATATTGTCAATAAGAGCATTTAGTCCTTTATTTATTTGCCTCAGCTCTTTCAATTCCTCAGAAGTTGCGGGTTTATTTTTTTCTATAAATTTTGACCATAACGCATTAACCTTTAGGAATTCGTCAAAGGTAATATTTGCCTGTTTAACTTTTTGTTGCTCCTCTGGATTTAATTTAATCATTTTTTCCCCTCCACCTTCGTTATACCGTTAATAAACTTAATCATTTGATCTTCTTCACCAACACCAAGGCGACCTACACCAATCACATCCTTGATTAGCCCAACCACAACAACAGCCTAAACGGTCTTCCCCTGGAATACAGAAACAGATACGTGGACGTTTACTGGTCCCTGATGTATTTAAAAATGCTTGAAAAGGAACTATTAGTGTTTCACCTGTATTGTTAAATGTAACCAAAATTGTGGTATTATTTAACGCTTTGACCGTGAAATTAAGGCTCTCATTCTTCAAAGATTGGGCAGACGATGCTGCTGCTATCGTTATCATTAAAAGAAATACAGCCAAAAATACTTTTAAGTTCATAGGCATAACCTCCTTAAGCTAATAGTAATCTATAATGATTTAAATTTTCCGGAAGCATTTCACATCAGGTGAATTAAAGCAAAAGCGTATCCCAGATTGACATTACAATCGGAATCAATCGGTCCACCTGGTATATTTAGCTGTTGTGTTTCATTTGGGAATTGCTTTGTCGCAATGTGGAACTTCAGTTTATAATATTCTGCGTCTGCTACATAAGCAGGGCGTTTTTGCTTGGCGTCTTCGCCCTCCCATAGGTGTTCAGTGTCGACTTTAGGATCGTTTTTAAGATGGCCTACAGCGATTATCTCACCAAGGGCGTTACTTATCACGATATCGCCCTCATTCATTGTCATCACGTTTTCATGATGGTAAAGCTTACTCCCATTACGAGATGTTGTTACAGCAGCAACTTTTCCATGTTTTTTAATTTCTTCGAGATGAGTATGAGACTGGATTACCCACCACACTTTTTTAATCTATTCTGCCATTGTAGATACCTGCACTAAGCATATCATTTTAACTGTTATTTAGCCAAATGGTTTGCTAATGCTATGTAAGTTATATGCACTCATCAAATACCCATCAAATACCTAAATCTAGTCACAAGATATTTTTATAAATATGCTTTCGACCTCGAAAGGTCTGATGGTGCGCCCCGGATTCTGTAGCACTTTTCCGTTTTCATTGATGCCGGTAATTCGATATCGGGCAATTGTCGTAAAATCATTCCATAGTATCCTAGAAAGGGTTGTTTGCCAGAAGCGATTCGTTACCACCCAAGCCAAAAGAGAAAATAGGCATGAAGACTTGCAGGTCATACGCACATCTCTTCTAACCGATATGCTTTTAGATTCGTGCATTCACCGGCCCGAATCCATGCAGATCATAAGCCTCCTTCACCAGCGCCGGCGCCACGGTGGCATAGATCTCCGTCGTGGACAGCCTCTTGTGCCCCACCTGCTTCTGAATCATGGGCACCGGCACGCCGGCCATGAGCGCATTCACCACATGGCTGTGCCTGAAAATATGGGGCGTGACCTTCCTCCTGGAGATCTTCTGCCTGGGCGAGACCTCCTGGATCCCGGCCTCTTCTGCCAGGCGATCTATGGTCCTCAGCACCGTCTTGGTGCACAGATGTCCCGAGCTCCGGCCGGGGAAGAGCCACTTCTGGCCGGGCTGCAGACTCTCCTGAATGGCCTGCAAAGTTCCCTGGCTCACCCGGGCGGCCCGGAAGTGACGGGTCTTCGTTCTGGTGCTCTGGATTCTGATGAACCCGTTATGAAAATCTATGTCCGAGACGCGGGTAGTGACCAGCTCTCCCACCCGGCAGCCCAGGTCGTAAAGGCAGAGGAGGATCAGTCTGTCTCTATCTTTTGCAACAGAGAACAGTGAGCTTATTCCCATACTATCTAGGTACTTAATCGAGTCCATCTGAGGTTCTATTTGGCAGAGGTGCTATATATCGATGTCTCTTTTCAACTGGAAAAGAGACATTCATCTTTTCCCACCTTGGAGGTAGTAATAGCTCACGGACAAGGAGATCCTCGATTACAGGGCATTTTACGGGCTCGGCTCGGATGAAGGATGCACATAAAAATACAAGCCTGAATATGTGATTCTAATTGCAGGTAGATTAAATAATTTAGCTTGTAGAGCTGAAGTCGAAAGATATATATCTTATAAATGTTATACGTATAATATGTCGAAAGTCGGTGATGGATTGCACCTTTAATTCTCCACATTTTCGCCATTATCGGCTTTCTCACTTAATCATTAATTTCGGAACTATTATGGGCTCGCTGCTCAGTAACTCTGTGTCAGTTCTATGGCATTTTGAAGAATTGATAAATAAGTGTCATAGAACAGATTTTAAACCTTGATTGCCAGGGCTTCCGGCCTTCAGCATATGGGTCTGGCTCTCAACCGCCAACTACAAGTATCTATAATGATTATATGGATAATTTGCCGCGTTTTGCGCTGCAGGAACGAGGACAAAGCTAACCGGCTGAGCTCTTAAGGCTAAAGAGTTCGATAGACGTATCCCACCGTAGATACGCCTGAGGCTCTGAAAACCTGAGAGGTGCTGTCTCAGAGCAGCATTCGGAAAGCAACGAATGGGCTGAGGTTCAAACGACCGATAAAGATGCACGCCGTAACGGGCGCAGCATGTCGTTGGTCAGCCTTGACGGAATCCTCGCTGAGGCCCAGGACGCGGCACAAAGCTGATGCAGAGACGAGCACGAGGCCCCGCATCTGGCGATGCCAGGGTTCCCTTAAAAGGGACGCTGTGTGAGATTCCAGTGCTGTGCCGCCTCGCACTCGGCTTATTAAAGTCGAGATCTTGGGCGCGGGTCAGACCTATCACTTCGGTGATCGGTCCCTCTGCAAAGGGCGCTGTGGATTCGGTGCTGGCCCGGCCCGGGACTTCGATTATACTATTCTCGGGATTATTTCGGCTCTTCGCTATTTCATGTTGCTATACCAACGCAGGCGCCACCGTAGCATAAATCTACGTCGTGGACAGCCTATTCAGCACGATCTTGGTGCACATGTGCCCGGAGCTTCGGCCTCGGGAGTGCCACACCTGGCCCGGATCACAGCTCCAGTTATCCCCTTTTTATAAGTGCTTCTGAAACCTACCTTCAATCATAACTCATTAGTAATTACTAACTACTAATTACATCTTAGTAATTACTAATTACTAGTTACTAAGCACCTTGCTATCGATTATTACTAAATAGACATCCATCAAAAGTCTTATTACTAAGAAGTAATTACTAATTACTATGAGGGTGGTTACAGTCTGCAATCATAAAGGAGGGTGTGGCAAAACTACAACATCCATCAATCTTGCCGCATACCTCGCTCTCAAAGGCAAAAAGGTCCTACTTATCGACTTTGACCCCCAGGGAGCAGCCAGCACTGGTCTAGGCATAGATAAATGGCATCTGAAGAATCAAATGTACGACGTGATGGTAAAAGAGACCCCTATCCAGGAGGTCGCCCTGCCAACAGAGATCCCTGGGCTCTTCATTGCACCATGCAACATCGACCTGTCCGGCGCGGAGCCGGAGCTCGCCAATCAGATCGCCAGGGAACTGATTCTAAAAGAAAAACTAGACGCCCTAAAGGACTATGATTACGTAATAATAGACACACCTCCGAGTCTGGGGCTGCTCACTATAAACAGTCTCACGCCCTGCTCCTTGCTTCTGATACCATTGCAGGCGGAGTTCTACGCCCTGGAAGGGATGAGCCAGCTTATAAAGATCGTAAAAATGGTAGAGACAAGATTGGGCAGCAAGCCAATGCGCCGCGTTGTGCTCACCATGTATGACGCCAGGACCAACCTCAGTAAGCAGGTTGAGGAACAGGTGAGGGGCTTCTTCAAGGACGAAGTCTTCCAGACCATAATACCAAGAAGTGTCAAATTGGCCGAAGCCCCCAGCCACGGCCAGCCCATATGTCTATACGATCCGGAATCCGCAGGTGCTGTAGCTTATAAAAAATTATCCGAGGAGGTGTTTCAGCTTGGCCCGTAGAGAAGCCTTGGGCAAAGGAATTGGGGCCTTGTTCTCAAATCAGGAGACGGACACTGAGACACCCGGCTCATCAGTAATTACTAATGAGTCAGAAGTAGTTAGTAAGAAGCCTGAAGTAATTACTAATGAGTCAGAAGTAATTAGTAAGAAGCCTGAAGTAATTACTAATGAGTCAGAAGTAATTAGTAAGAAACCGGAAGTAATTACTAATGAGTCAGAAGTAGTTAGTAAGAAGCCGGAAGTAATTACTAATGAGTCAGAAGTAGTTAGTAAGAAACCGGAAGTAATTACTCCAAGTGAAAAGGAGAAAGAGCGAAAGAAATCTGGGGTCAGAGGCCTCAAGAACAGGCAACGCTCTCCTGTAATTAAGAACAAGCAGATGATAGAAACGGTCGACCAGGAAATTCTCGAACAGGCCATTGCTGAGGGACTACAGAGCCCTAGGATCTCTACCTGGTCGACTCTTGTAATGTCAACTTTGCGCTACTTGCAACTCACAACAGCCAGGTTCTCAATGAGCAAAGAAGTGAGCGAAACTCTGGAAGCCGCATTTAAGGAGAAATATCCTGAGCTATTTGAGAGGATCGAAAAAGAGATTGAAGAAATGTAGAGGTCATATCGTAATCTGAGAAATAAGCATTCACTCCAGACAGAAACTCTCCGGCCAAAGCGCACTTTCCTCGCTGCATGATTGGACCTCCACCTCGCCACGCTGCCGGAGCATCTCCTCCACCTCCGAGATTTGAATGCCAAAGACCTCGGCCAGGATCTCCATGGCCGTCTGGAGCTCCAGTACCTTGGGATCCACCCAGGGAGACCTTTCGGAACGCTTTACCAACCGCCTCTGGGCTTGAGGACCGATTATTCGCTCAAGAACTCCTGCCATAGTAAGTCTATTGGCCCGGCGAAGATAAGTAGTTTGGCCGGAAAAAGATAGCAGTAGACCATTTTTACACAAAAGGAAAAGACGAATTACATAAAAGCGGGATGGTAAGTATGGCCTGTTCTATATGATTCTTTTGCCCTACTGCTATTGATCTTCCTTGCAGGAGAGTCATCATCATTATCTTAAGTTCTATAAAAAACTTTTTTAAATTGTGTATTTCGTTTCCTTTGGCAACGGTCTGAAGAGGATATCTATCCGTCCAAGGAAATAATATTTGCTTGCTATTATAATAGAAACGAAACCGAAACGGTAGTAGCAGATCAACTAAAGCAAGCATCAAGCATAATTATATACATAATAATTTTATATTTTTTATGTGAATTTCAGTGCACTACTTATCTCTTCAACTCATATTATGGTTCATAAAGGGCAGTACCTCAGTCATTTTGAACCGTTGCCATTTGTTACGTTCACCGCCTTTTTCTATAATATTGCAACCATCTAAATCATCAACCTTGGCAATAATGCGCATAGTCTGGCGGCCATCGTTAGGGGTATGTTCGCATCGCAGAGCTGGGAAAAGACTTTCTGCTTTCTCCATTGCCCTAATAGCATCACGTCGGCTAGGAGCCTGGCCTTCTTTGCCCGCCAGGAAGGTGCGGACATCTGGAGAGCTAAACGCAAAATCTTTCTTTCTATTCTCACCCTTCGCGATGGTCTTTACGTGCTCAAAAAGCATCATGGCCCGGAGCTTGATTTTTGTGGATGCCTGAATTATTTTTTCTGTGGCATTGGCGGCAGGCCTTCTGCCTATGGCCTCTCGGATGGGCTTGAAAGCTCTTTGTATGAATAGATTGAGCAAAATAAGCTTCTGAATAGGCGATTTTTCGTTTTTAATAGTGTTTTGAGCATTGATTAGCATTTCGGCGGAATCTTTCTTGTCTAGTAGCCGCTCCTCCCTGGCAATGTCCAAGATATCATTGAATAAGGCCACCGAGGAGTTATAGAGGGCCTGCAGCTCCGAGGCAGGGATTTCAACAATAGGATCATCTGGCGGTACAAAATCGGCTTTGGGCGAAGGCCCAAAGGTATTTATCCTAGCTAAGGCTATTTCTGTCATAAGGTAAAGCTCCTGTGTCCCATGGAGTATTCCTGTCCAGGGCGGCAACCCTGGACTGGACCTAGTTTTTCAACTATTATTTACTACTATTATATACTAAAATATAATATCCTCTCTCGGGGGGATTGATTTTCTGAAAATGCGTTGATGAGCGTGTTCGGGATGTATCGAGCTAAGTTTATCGGGAATATCCTCTAATGGCCTCTGCTTTTGCACTCCCGATGCAAAATTATATATTCTAGCAATAGCTACGTCTATCATAAGTCTAATTCCTTAATGTGTTGTTCGGCCCAGGGTGCCAGCCCTAGACTGAGCAGTATTTCTTTATTTTTCTCTTAGATCCCATCCTATTTTATGAGGTTTTTAGCGGTTTCTGCTTGTTTTAGTGCATACATAGCGTAGTTAAGGGCATGGGTTCTAGTACTGAATCTCTTCACTTCAATTTGTTGATCCATCCAGTCGACTAACTCGTCATCCATCCTCGCACAAACGGATGTCTTCCCTTCGCCCATGTATTACAATGTATTTTTCTGTCATATTTAAGTTTATTTCTAAAATGAATATAAAGTACTGTAATATAAAACTTATTTATTATATAAATATAGATTACTCGGTATGTGTTAATACGTATCCGTAGCTTACAATTGGGCTCTATGGATTTAAAATTAACAAATTTTAATATAGTACCTAGTTTAGTTAAAGAATGTTGACCTCAACATGAGGGCTCAGTAATTCGCGAGAATATCTTAAGGCTCTTGGGAAATAATTGGTCCTGTTTTGTAGCAAGCCGATTGACGATGAATGCATCGACCCGGATTTTCCTTGCGTCATATCATCCTTCGTGACAACTTGTCACAACCCCGTTTCTCTCTAGACCCCTCAGACTCCCCGACCTAAAACCCCGAGACAAATAAACCGTAAACTAACATAACATCCTGTTACATGCCATATTTCCGGATTAATTTATCTCAAAAGGCCACTGTATCCCTGAAGATTCCCCCTAATGTACAAATCACTCCTTCCGACACCTCGCCGAAGGACTGTGACAAACTGTCACAAAGGCAAATCATGTGACAAACTGTCATTATGCATCGGCTGGCTGAATTCGTGCCAATACCATCTCCAACTTTGATGAGCCTGGCAGCCTTGCCCTTCTTCTCAAAATTGACCTTATCAGGAAACAAGAAGGCGGCCCGGCGCATGGCTCGCAGGGCCTGCTTCTGGTGGATCTTCTTTTCCTCTCTTGTCGAGATGATCCTTATGGAATCGTTAGTGGTAAGCTGTTTCAATTTGCGATCGGTTTTGAATGCGTACAGGAGAATCTCGGCCCGAAACACCTCTGCGGTGGTCAGGCTCAGCTTGGGCCTGCCTAAGATGAATGTTACAACGGCTCTCTCCAGGTCGGCCAATTGTTTCAAGGCGTTTACTGGTGTTATAATATTGCGTTTTTTGGCCGTCTCTATGGCCTTCCACTCCTTTTTTACATGGGCGTAGAGGCTCTTCGTCTCCGGTGTGACCGGGAGCTTCTCCAGGTCCTCCAGGCATTCATCCAGCCCCTGGCGTTGCTCGGAGAGAAGAGACCGGAAGCCTTCCTCGAACTCTTCGATCAGGGCCTCCATGTTCCTGTTGGCCCTCTCCAGCTTCTCCTTTTCGAGAGCGAGCGTGAAAATCTCAGTTGAATTGTTGAGCCCCTGGTCTGTCTTGCTGCGCATCTTCTTTATCTCGATTATCTCACGCTCTCGCTGCCTGAGCCTGTGGGCCAGGTTCTCGAAACCCTCATTTTGCAGGGCAATGAGTGAATCTTGCTCCATTATCCGGGCCTCGAGCTCTGCAATGGTCCTCTTGAGTGAAGCCGGCTCGCTGGAGGAAAGCTCCTGCGCAGTGCGAAAATCGTTTATATCAAATGCAGCAAGCTTATTCATGCCTGAAAACCCCAGCTCGCTACGAGATTCATGATTGCTTGCTGTGGTGCGAACCTCCCAAAGACTCGCATCAGGCCTGGGAGAGCAAGGGCAGCTCTCCTTGTCACTCTTGCTCTCTTAATTTTATATGTAGCACACTGCATCTTGCTGTTCGAATGTGCCGTAGCCGTTTGATTTTGGGCTGCAGCGAGACCAAAAAAGCTTGTTGCGGTGCACCCGGCTGGAAAGCAAAGCCTTTTATCTTTTCGCTCTACATATATCATCTGACTTGCCTCTTTACTTCTAGGTTAGCCATGGCTGAATGTATCGGCGCTAGATTTCAGGCAGGTCGGCACATCGCAAAACCATCTCACCACTGGCTTTGCAAAGCTTTGCGACGAAGAAGCCCATACTTTTTCGTCGCGAAGACCTAATTCTTCCCTGCCTTCATCCCCCACTTGTAGACAGGTTTCTTACTACTTATTCTATATTTGCCGTGGCCAACAAAATATAAAACAGTTTTGCATGAATTGAAACTATATATTCATAAAGTTCATACGATTAATCGTTATGCTTCGTATATTTATGTAAATTTTACTTGATCAAAACTAAGCTTAGTTTTTTTCCTCATACTGCTACAATATTTAAATAGTCGTGAAATATCCAATTATTTGGTGAGGTGGGTTTGTGCAGGTGGCATGTGTGAGAGGCGTCTTCGTTCCTGCCTAAGCGTGTGGGCGCTTGGCAGGGGTAAAACATCTGCTTCTCCGGGCTAGCCTGTAGATCGCGTTTCACCAGGATTTTGCAAAAGAAATGTGGTGAGCGAGATGTGCCAAATTGTGGGTATCAATAGCCAGGCCTATGAGCCCTGGCAAGAGGTCGCTCTAATGGGGGCGACCTCATGAAGAAGGAGTTTGCGGGTACTCTTCTGACCAGCTTCGGCATGATGGGCTCCGTCCATTTCAGCCTGGAAATGCCTGGGTCTATCATCGGAGACGCAAACCAGTTCCTTGAGGAAGCGAAGGGAAAGCGCGTCTTGGTGACTGTCGAGACCCAGGAGGTGGCGGATTGAGGATGTGCCGCCCCTGCTCCGTGGCCTTGGAGAGCACCAGGACCGCCCTGGAGGAGATCACAGCCCGCCTCAGGGAAGACGAATACGACATGCATAGCTTTCCATCTGACCTTCAGATGAGCTTCTTGATCATGGCCGAGATGGCCCGCATGATGCACCTTCCAGGGCTGGATAACGATATTGAGGCCCTGGCCAGGGCTTTCATGGACCAGTTAGAGCCCCTCCATGCCGATCTATCTGATATTACTTTGGAGGTGCAGAGGTGAATTGTACCTTACCTTATTACAAATCCTTAAATATAATAAGAATTACTGATCCTTTTAATGCTCAGGCTTTCCCGCTCGTGAGCAGATCTCTTCTGGGGGACTCTGTCGATGTTTCTTGAGCCCCTCCGGGAACCTGGGACAAGACTTGCCACTGAACATCACGGTGGCAAAGCTGGCCGTTTCTGGGGTTTTGAGAAGGTAGTGCTTGAGGATATCACCCTCTTCCGGCCTCGAATGTGCCCGCATTGCAAGCAGGATGCCGTAACTTTCGATAAGCGACAGATTCCTTGTTGCCCGGTTTGCGGGACTGAACCCAAAAAGTCGCAGCCCAGGAGAAAATCAAGGCAGGATATAGAGCGCTACAGGAGGCTGAAAGAGCAAAAGAGAGGCAGAATAATATTTAAATAATGAAGCCAGATATGTTCTTTGAGATGGAAGAAGAGGCGCTATTCAAAGAGATGGCCAAGCTCGACAGGGAGCTGCTGGCCATGATTGAGGCCGATCCAGAGCTGGAGGAGATCTATGCCGAAGAGATGGGTGAAGCTCCCGGCTCTGTGGTCTACCTCCCCCGAGCCCCAACGCCGGAAGATTGGGCTAAGGCAGCAGAGTTGGCAAAGCAGAAATAGAGGTTTTTATGCCGTTCAGGCCAAAGGATACTTTACGAATGCTAGCGGACGCTGGCGCTGATCCAGATTCGCTCTTGATCCTGGAAACCCATGAGAAGGTGGATTACAAAGAGCTGGGTCTTCCCACCCAGGGCATAGCCAAGGTCTTGCAGGTCGCTGGAGTGCTCAAATTTGAGGGAAAGCGCAAAATCGATTACCGCAAGCGCCGTAATGTCTGGGGCAGAGGCCCTCATTACCCCGTTCTGAGGGATCTACTACAAGAAAAATAGGCTGGAGTTTCGCAAGGCTTGCGGACTGCCTTTGTAATAGGGCTCTTCGTAGCGATTATCGTGCCAATTCTATTCAGCACAATTTTATAAGCATCTTTTCCTACCCGTAAAGCAGGGTTTGTGCGATGGAAAAGAGTCATTATGCCAATTCACGTCAACACCGGAAAGCAGGGGCCGGGTCGATGCATATTCCCGCATTTTCCCTCACTAAATGAATTATGCTCCCCATTTTTGGCCCCGACCTCTGCCCGGAAATAGACCGCCCTTTGGGAAACGTGCCGCCTTCTTTGCAGGGCCTCCGTCTTCCCTCAGGGCGGTCTTGCTTTTAGAGCTGCCTTGCCGGCAGCCTGTGCATGAATGCCTCGGGACGCGAGCGTCCCAGAAATACCCAGGGGTGAGCCTGGGGATTAGGAGAAAAGGACCATGAGAATTATTGAAGACACAGGTTCGAAACTAATAACAGCAGGAATTGCCTCTCTAAAATTGGCTAACCCGAATGCGTGGGTCGCATTCAAGAAAAGCCTCAAGTGCGTGGCAATGGGCGTCTGTGCCCTGGATGAGATAACAGATGATGACCAGGTATCATCCGAGGAGATTTCCAAGGTTCTGGCCATGGCCCAGGATTACGGTGCCATAAGAACTTTGCAAGATATGTTGTGGGGCTTGCTGAAACATGTGAAGGGATAAGGCATCTCTTCATGAAAATTCCTACCAGCGAGGGTAGGGAGAGGAGGAGTAATAATTGTATCATTATTCTAAACTGTTGCTAATCACGATTTTCATCCTCTATCTGCATTTCAGCCCTGGCCAATGCACAATAGAGTTTCGAGAAGATTTCTCAGGAGAGGGAGACCTTCAGACAGATCGCAATTACAACGGAATAAAAGGCGGAGTTCTTACTAGGGGTGCAGAGTCCATCTATTACGGCCAGGTCTTAACACCTTTTCAGAACTTCCAAGGACTAAGAGCCATAGGTAATCAGAGCAGTTACTACGTAGCTACAGAGGGCCATTCTTTACGGATCCGCAATTCTTCTGATCTAAACGCCACAGCTAAAATCTTGTCATCTTTAGACGGAGAGAATTTGACCAGAACTACATTCTTTTCGGCCTCTGGAAATGGTAAGGTTCGGGAGAAGGTTCTTGCACCAGGTAAGTTTAGCCGGCCCGTGGAGATCTCTAGCTTGTGGCACTCCGGCAGGTTCAAGCTCAATTCTACAGTGGTGGTGGGATCATAGACCCACCAACTGCTAAAAGCAAAGCTACAGCCCGGCTGAAGAAGAAAAGGCAAAGCATGCCTACTCAGCAGTATCCTCTGCCTCCTGAAATTGCAGGCCGAAAGCTAGACCTGAACCAAATCAAGTTCCTGGCCAGGTATGCCGGCATGACGAGAGGCCCAAATTAAGGAGAATTAACAAATGGCTGATGAAGATGAAGGATTCAATTGCTGCGGAGAATCCCCTACCGGAGCCCAGGCAGCAGAGTGCATAGCGCAGGATCTTGAAGACAGAATCATACCATGCGGAACAAGAAAACCAGCAGGCCAGGAGAGGCTTTACAGAACGACTACTCAGCTCTGGCTTACCAGGCAGGGATTCATAGCCTGGTCAAAGAAGCAAGGCAAAGGTGTTGATCCAATCTGTTGGTTCACGGAGATGGGACACGGACCTGTACCGGCTGATGTGCAGATCGAGATGTGATGCAAATTGATGCAAAGTGATGCAAGCATGCAAACGGATTGCAAGACGAGTGCAGCATATTCCGGCTCGCCAGCACGGACAATAAACGCAATCCTCTACCACATCAATCTATTGATCCATCTTGAGCAGCACATTTTAAGGGAAGCATCTAAAACGGGCAAGCCTTAACTTTGCATCATTTTGCATCAGTACATCAGTCGGCCTAATAGGGTCACTGCCTGCCGGATGGCTTTGCATCAGTTTGCATCAGTCCAGTTCTGCATCACGAATTTCTTTGCATCACTACCTAAGGACATATCTATGGCATTCGAATCCCTGGCTCCTTTTATCGACCTGATCGAGAAAGGATTTGCTGACAAGAAAAGTCCCAGGGCGATAGCTAGGGAACTGGGGAACCCTAACCTCTACTCGACAATCAACCGCTACAAGGTGGCGGTCTGGGGATTAAAAGGACTGGTGAAGGATGCCAAAGATATCAGGGCCCAGAAGCATGAAGAGGCCAGAGGCCAGGCAGTCGAGGAAGTAGTAAAGACTCTGGATGTGCTGCACCTGGGTCTGAAGAGAGCAAAGCAACTCCTGGAGATGAATTTAGGTGATAAATTCCAGGTCTCGGATGGGTCCGAGCACACCTTAACCCTGGGATCGGCCTCCGTCTACTGGCCAATTGGCATGCATATGCTCTTTGAAGCTGCAAAGCTGGAGATGGAGCTCTCAGGTGACGATGCAGAAGGAATCATAGCTCAGGCTATGTCTGACTGGGAGGAGGCCAGGGTAGCGATCCTGAAAGCAGTTGAAGACCACCCAGAGGTGCAAAAGAAGATCATTGAGGCTCTGAAGGACCTCAGAGGATGACGTTTAAGAGGCGCAGAAAGAGCAGCAAGCAGGTACACAGGATAAAATGGAAAAATAGCGATGACCTGCTTTATGCTCTCGATCCTGCCATCTGGATTAAGGAGGTTCTGGGAATCAAACCGGACCCATGGCAGGCTGACCTTTTGCGGTCCAGGGCTAAGAGGATTATTCTCAACTGCTCCCGGCAAAGTGGGAAAAGCACTATCTGCGCCGCCCTGGGGCTGCATGAGTCCATTTACAGGCGCCCCTCTTTTGGAATGGCCATAGCACCCAGCCAGGATCAGAGCGGCGAACTCATGATGAAGTTTGACGAGTTCCGCCAAGCTGTGGAGCTCACCTCTGAGTACTTAGACACGGACACCAAGCTTGCCGTGAAGTTCAGCAACGGCAACAGGTTCATTGCTCGGCCAGGGTCCGCTAAGACCTCCCGCGGTAAATCTGCCGTAACTCTCCTCCTGGAGGATGAGGCGGCTTGGGTGGATGACCTCTTAAAACGCTCAGTCTCGCCCATGTTGGCGGTCTCAGGTGGTCGGTATATAATGATGTCCACGCCCTTTGGCAAGCGGGGCCATTTTCATGACACCTGGACCACAGCTAAAGGCTGGGAGAAGTACGAGATTAGTGCCCACCAGTGCCCCAGGATCTCCAGGGAGTTCTTGCAGCAGGAGCTTGACGATGGAATGCCCGAGCTGTTCTGGAAACAGGAATATTTCAACCAGTTCACAGACACGGATAGCCAGCTCTTCAGTTATGACATAGTTGCACAAGCGTTTACATCGGAGGTACAGGTTCTTGCAATCGCCTAAACAAGAGCATCGCTATTTAGTCGGCCTGGATCTAGGACAGGCCAACGACTACACGGCCCTTGGCATCCTGCATCAGAAGTTTATTGAGTCGAGGCACAGATTCGAGTATGAGCTACCTTATCTGGAACGGGTGCGGGGGATGCCGTACCCTTTGATTGTGGAGAAGGTCGAGGCGCTACTGAAAAAGCCGGAACTGCAAGCCAGCGAACCGCCCCTGCTAATCATTGATAAAACTGGGGTAGGGGCTCCGGTTTGTGATATGTTCAATCCCAAACTCATGAAACCTGACACTAGCGGCCTGATTGCGCTAAACAAGGAAGTCATAGAAATTACCATCACAGCAGGCCATACGCCCTCTCGTGTAATTGGGGGCTACCATGTACCAAAAAGGGATCTGGTCTTTGCCCTGCTGGCTATCTACCAGTCACAGCGAATTAAGGTAGCGGAGGCATTGCCACTAGCCGAGCCACTGAAAGGAGAATTAACCAACCTCAAGCTCAAGATAAACACCATTGGCCATGATTCTTATTCAGCATGGCGGGAATCTGAGCATGACGACCTGGTTTTGTGCCTGGCTCTATCTGCCTGGTATGGCGAGTACCGCTATTCCAGACGCCCAAGGAGAACGGGCGTTTTGGATACGAAACCGAATAAATCTGACCTAGAGAGGAGGGTGCATTAAGAATGAGGTGCCTAATTTGTTCTGGTGATATCGGTAAGGAATTTCCTGTACCGATAGCGGAAATAAGATTCACGCCAATTGTGCCTTTCCTTCCCGGTGTGACTCAAAACAAGCTAGGTACGACCATCTTGACAGATCGATTTTGCTGTCAAGAGTGTTACAAAAAGATCAAACAGAACGACCAACTGATTATCGAAGAGGCAGGGAAGATATCAAATGCTAAATGATCTGGGCTTTATTGGGGATGGCAAACCCTGGCCTCCCGAGGATAAAGATGAGGCGGCCAGAATAACTGAGCACGCGCTAATGAGGCAGATTTATAACGGGCTGCATGACCAGGTCTTCCCGCGTTATGCTGCTTATCTTGCCGACAAAGCAGAGAACGAAAAAAAGCAAGTAATCATCCTGGACTGGCCTGAATTGGCCACTACGACTTATTTAAACCTCACATTCGGCGAACCGATAGAGGTTAAAGCCGAGGCCATGAAGGTTATCCCCAAACGCCCAGATGATCAAGTCCTTATTGATGCCAGCCGCTACGGTCATGGTGCCTTTGAGATTTCAGATACAGGAATAGCGGTTATCAATCCTGAAAATATGTATCTGGTAGTCTCTCCAGCAAACATTCAGGATATAACGCATTTTGTATTATTTGCTAAATTTAAACAGAAAAATATTGATGGAAAGGAATGCGAATATATCAAGTTCACGATCCACTCAAAAGGGCAGATCCAGCACTTGGTATTTGAGCTGGCCAGATCAAAATTAGCGGGACCGGTGCCGCTCAGCAACTTCCTGGCATTTGCAAGCATAACGGCTAATGAATTTGGCATACAAAATCCAGAGGTGGATAGTGTCTTGGTGGTCCATGTGCAAAATCAGCTCTCCAGTGAGCGATATTATGGGCGCTCGGATTACAAGCCATCGATCCTCTCTTTAATCGAATCCCTGGAGATCTCATTTGCGGAACGGGATGAGGTGCAATCCAAGTTTACTGCGCCCACACCAATCATCCCGGAGAGTGCCACGGTATTTGATCACGGCCTGGGTGAGTGGGTCTACCGGCCGGGAGAGCCCATATTTACAATGCCGGGGGACGTACCGCCTGGCCTGATGGTCTGGGACGCCCAGCTCGCCCATGTAGAGGCAGCCATTGAGCAAAAGATGGATCAGCTCTTGCAGATGCTCCAGCTTAGCAAGGTTCTTTTAGCAGGAAAGGACGCCGGCGCTGCGGTATCAGGGACTGCCCTGAAATTCAGGCTCATCCCCACCCTGGCCCAGGTAGGAAAGTATGCCCGAGCTGCAGAGGAAGCAATACCAAGAGTGCTGAATCTGTGGTCCCAATTGCACCCTCCCATTGTGGCAATCAAAGATATTCACGTCAAGCTCAAGGACGGAATACCTGAGGACCAGATTGAGATCGCTAAAGCAGCACAACTTTGGGATGCAATGGGCGCAATCTCATTAGAACGCAAGCTCGAACTGCAGGGCCTAAAAGAAGGCAGCGAAGCTTATGAGATAGAATTGGGCAGGCTGCGTGGTGTGCAAGCTGCCCTGATTGTACCGAAGAGCAGGCTCCCTCCTCTGGAGTTAAATGGCTAAGCTGACAATTCAGCAATCCTCATTATCGGGTGCCCAAGCAAAGCGCCTGGTGCAAATGTACGAGGGTGCTGAAAAGGATTTGTTAAAAGAGTACAACAACGCCCTCATTGCTCCAAACAATCTTCAAAAGCTGGCAGATTTACAGCGGAATATCAATCTCATCAGGCAAGAAGTCTTAGCCGGCAGTCGCATCTGGTGTGATGAGGCAATCGAAATGCTCTTTGATCTCGCTGCCTCTGAAGTGGACAGATCCTTGGGCAGCAAAGAAGCCACACCACAGTTTCAGAAAGCTAAAGAAATCTTGGCAGACAATGCTTTTGAGAGCTTCGTTGAGGTCGATTCGGTTATTAAGCGCCGAGTGGAGCAGGTTATTAGACTTCTCTCCATGGAGCAACTCAAAGGCGAGTTATCAGAACGAGACACCCTGGAGCAAGTAGCTCAAGCCCAAAGGGAAAAGCTGGCAGAACAGGGGATAACCGGATTCAAAGATGCAGCCGGGAAACAGTGGAATATTGTAACCTACGTAGAAATGCTGGGGCAACTGGTAACAAGAGAGGCCATGCTTGAGGGAACTGAAATCAGAGCCCTAGAACATGAGCAGGATTTAGTTCAGATAACAGACGAATCAACAAGCTATACCTGCGAAAATTGCCTGGATTGGGCGGGGCGGATTGTGAGCCTGACAGGCAAGACACCTGGCTATCCTACTCTGGATGATGCCAGGGCAGGGGGCATATTTCACCCCAATTGCATCCACAACATACTGATCTTGTAAGCCTCATTTTTAAAATCATAAATTCTATTTTTTTTGTTAGTAAAGACAATGAATACGACAAGTTAGGAACGGAGAAAAGCCAATGGAAAATGAAGGAAACGCAGGAGAAGGCCAGGGTGGCCAGGGTCAAGGAGCAGGTCAAGGAGCAGGTCAAGGAGCAGGCCAAGGAGCAGGTCAAGGCTCAGGCCAGGGTACTGGACAAGGGGGCCAGGGCTCTGGTCAGAGTGGCCAGGGTCAGGGTCAAGGAACAGGACAAGGTGCAGCACAAGGAGGCCAGGGAGACCAGGGCCAAGGTTCTGGTCAAGAAGGGAATCAGCAAAAAGAAGCTAAAATGAGTTTAGCAGACTTCGAAACTGCGCTCGGAATGCCGCTCGCAGACGCAAAGGCTCTCCTGGCAGCCGGCAAGAAGCCCAAAGAGGAGCCGAAGGGCGAGACGCTAAAGGGTGCTGACCTGGAACTGGCCAAGATGAAGGCCCTCATGCAGCGCAATGTTCCATCGGGTCAGATCCCGGTACTGCTGCAATTCCTGAACATTGCCGGAACGACTCCTACAGAGATCAACGCCAGCCTTGAAGCCCTGGCTCAGGCCAAAATGCTGCCCCAGGAAGGCCAGCAACAGCAAGGCCAGCAGGGTAACGGGGCTGCACAAGGAGCTGGAGGAAATGCACAAGGGGCTGGGAACCAGGGATTGCAGAATGGAGGCCAGCAGGGAAAGACAATTTGGACTGCGGCAAAGGTCCGGGAACTTCGCAAGACTGGAACCATAACTGCAGAAGTGCTGGCCGATATTAAGCGAGCAGAAGCAGAAGGACGAGTAAGAGAATGAGTCTGGTGAGGTGGTACTTTGGCTTATGAATCGTTTAAAGAAGAAGTAGTGGCGTTGGAGGTGCAACACCAACTACAAGGGGTGTTAGTTTTTGCCCAGGAAGGCGTGATTAATCACAATTTTGAGGGGTCCGTAAAGTACGCTAAGAGTGTGCGCCTAACCGGCATCGGCGGAGTTACTGTATTCGATATAGTTGATAATGTCGATATGCCTGACCCTGAAACCATTGCGGATACAGATACGCATCTGACGATTGATTTCCAGAAGGGTTATAACTTCAAGATCCCCACAAAAGATGAAGCGCAAACCAAAATTAACCTAATGGATGAGGTCAACGTAGAGGCAGCTTATGCCTTGGCTGATGCAGTAGATTTGGCTGTGGCTTCTTGTTATGTCGATGCCAGTGCCGCTAATCTGGTTGGGTCTGATGCCTCCCCCAAGACACCCAACGTAACCAAGGGAGACGCCTCCAACATATTCAAGTTAATCACGGACTGCGGAACCAAGCTCAAAAAGTCCAAGGTGCCGGCAGCGACGCCAAAGTGGATGATCATACCTCCCGAGATGGAGGCACTAATTGTAAACGACCTTCACGATCAGGGTTCCAGCGCGCCAACTGTGGCAACTCCATCAATCTTAAACGGCTCGATTGGCCACATTGGAGGATTTGAGCTACTGGTATCCAACAACGTGCCTAACACCAACGGGACACTGGACAAGATCTTGTTCGGCACTAAGAATGCCATAACCTTCGCATCTCAGGTAGATGATACTCGTATCCTGCCGATGGAAAAGCAGTATGCCAGAAAGGTAGACGGGCAGTACGTGTTCGGCAGAAAAGTAGTGAAGCCGGCGTGCTTGGGCGTCATGACGTGCAACTTCAACTAAAGAGGTGGATAAGATGAATAGGATTCTATATTTTTTGCTAGCCGGTGCTTTACTACTAGCCGGTGTGGCAGAGGTACAGGCTACAGATACCGCGCTCACTGCAGCCGGGACACTAACGGGTGAGAATAGTTATGTCACGACTGCCTATTGGAGTGCAGCTCCCACGAGCACGAATACAAAGTATATCGCCTACGATAGCGCCTACAGGTATTTCGTGATTATCAACGCTACATCAGTGGGAACAAGTCCAAAACTGAACATCTTGGCCGGAAATAACCCGCCTGCATTCCGGGCAGGTATTGGCAATCTAGCTGTCCCTCTTGCAGTCAACCGCTCGGTCCTGTGCGGCCCGTTGGAGTCAGCCCGGTTCCTGAACACTACAAAGTATCTCAAGTTCTCGACTACAAACGTAACCACAGCCACTATGGCCATTCTGAAGGTGTTAAGATAGTCCGAGTCTTTAACAAGATCGAAAAGACAACCTGGGAGATCTCAGATGAGAGCACTCTCAAGCACTTACGGAAATATCCTGAGAAATATGAGATCGGGCCAGCAAAAGAAGATCATCCCAAAGAGATAGACAAGGGCGAGAAGGAAGATAAGCCGGTAAAGCCCGGCAAATAATCTTTTTTTAGGTGTGCATTATGGCCAATCCACCCGTATTAGACGCCTATGCGACTTTGGCCGAAATGGCAACCTACTTAGCAGGGGATGGCCGGGCAGCAGAATTTCTGGCGTTAGCAGACCCTCAGAAGACCTCTTACCTGAACCGGGCCACCCAGGCTATTGATTCAGGGAAGTTTAGGGGCACAAAATACGATACAGGCATAACTGCTGGTATCCTAGATCAGAAAAGGGCGTTCCCCCGAATTATCGATGGTGTGATCCTGGACTACAACAGCTCCAGTGGGCTTGCAATAGTCCCCCAGGATGTTAAATCGGCATGCATCGAAGAGGCGTTAGAGATCTATCTTGCTGGTCTAGGTGGCCGCAAGAGGTTACAAGATGAGGGGGTGCAGTCTTTTGCTCTCTCTGGCAAACTATCAGAGACTTTTGTAGTAGGTGCAGGCAGTCAGTACTTGCAAAGCTCTGTAGCTCGCAAAATATTGCGAAAGTATCTGGGATCGAGATTAAGGTAATTGCTACACAGAAGGGGCAACAGGGGGTGTAAATAATGGATCTCGGCATCGAAAGGTATCATGGAAATAGCTTAGTCTTGCCCGTGGCCTTAACTGATTCACAAGGTGTAGCAATATCTCTTGTAGGTGCCCTAATTCAGTTTAAACTGGGGGAGATTACGGAGTTATCAAGCGGCTACACAATAACTCGAAATGACCTTGCAGGAACCTTTGTCATAATAGTTTCTGCTACACTGATGGCCACCTTGGCAAATCCCATCTACTACTTCGCATGTGAGGTCACGTATCAATCAGGAATTAAAGAGACGTTGTTCGTTGGCAAATTGACCATAAAGGAAAACGTGGTGCCGTGACGCTTGTCACAGTGACTAATCTGTCTCCTGTGGTGACTGTGACAGATTCGTCCATAGGATTTCAGATTGGGGTGGGAGTTGATCCCCCTATCTTCAACTTGACGGGCCATTCGATATTTGCGGTATCGGGTGGCCTGACTGCCTACCAATTTGTGATAATTGCACCTGATGGAACCTGTCATTGTGCAGATGGTGAGAACCCGTCACATGCGGGGCTTGTAGTCGGAATCACGGCAGAGGCAAGAGCTGCAGAGCAACCTGTCACAATTCAGATCGCAGGGGAGATCACAAATCCATTATGGGAATTAGATGCAGGCGAGATCTATTATCTGGCCCTCGCCGGAACGATATCAAGAACACCACCGAGCAGAGGTTTCTGGCAGAAGGTCGGAAACGCGAAGAATCGGACGACTTTGATCATTAAGTTGGGTGAACCAGTTTTGGTGATATGAATGGTAGCTGAGAAATTTCTAAAGAAAGGGGCTGGAATATTACAGGAAGCGCAGGCAATCGACACGAGTGCAGGCGCGAGTAGCGCGGGCAAGATTGCATGTCTTGACGAAGATGGAAGGTTCAACGAGAACATGATGCCAGCAGGAGTGTCCGCTGAGACTCAGGTATGCAAAGCAGGTGTTGGGGGACTAGCTGCAAATGATGTAGTGTATATCCATCTGGTAACTGTCACCCTCACAGCAGATAAGGCAGACGCTACAGACGCCACTAAGAGGGCACAGGCGTATGTAAAGGACACTGTCGAAGCAGGGGCAGATGTCACAGTTTATTTAGATGGCGAGCTACCAGGAACTTCCCTCACTCCGGGTGCGAAATACTATCTGACGACCACACCAGGCACAGTATCGACCACTGCACCTTCAGGATCAGGCAATATGGTCCAGTGCGTCGGTGAAGCGAGCAGCGAGACTGCAATAAAGTTCGACCCCGACAAGATCCCCATCGTGCTGGTGTGAGTATGAAGGCCCTCCAAATAAATGCCGGTGCTGGTTTCTTACAAGAAGTCGAAGGGGTCATTGTGCGCCACTCCGGCACCTCGGAGGGCACCGGGGACGACCAGGAGATCAGCCATGGCTTCACTGTTTTACCGAAGAAGTTTAAACTGATTCCCCTTGATGTCGGGGAGTCCACCGTTTTTTCTAATCGAACGGTGGACACCACTCATTTTCACATAACGGTCTCTGTAGGCAGACACTTTGCCTGGGTGGCGGAGGATTGGTAGATTATGTCAGACGCCCTAAAGAATATTGTAGAAAGTTGTGTTCTCTCCAAAGAAGATCAGATCTCACTACAAGGGCTGATCCCAGAGATTGAAACGGCCATCCAGAGCCATACAATCTACAGGACAACTACTGAAGCCCTTTTCAGTATTTTAAATGATGTCAAACACCCTACCGCGGCAAGCAAATATCATCAAGCAAAACGCGAGCAGTTGGTGATGTTTGAAAACCTCATGGGACTCTCATTTAATTATCGACTTACTAATATTGAGCTAGACGAAGTTCTAATTAAATTGAGTAAGGCAGAAGGCTCTAAACTAAGGAAACTAGAAGTAAAGAGGGACAGGCTCCAGTTTAAACTTATGTGGATGCGCAAGGACGGCGAAGAACGTATCAGAGAGTTAAAAATGTGGTCCCAAATCAAGGAGGATCTCGCTGAGTCCGATGATTTTGATATCAATGATAAAGACGCAGATGAATTGAAGGGCCTTACTTTACGATATCTCTGGGAGTTACCAGCGGCCTGTAGAGCAGGAAATGACGTAGGAGGGGCCATAAATGTCATAGCCCAGGCTAGGACCATGCTTGCTGAATGCGAGAGACGCAATATCAAACTACCACAACAGCTAGTCGAAAGATCAAAGAAACTTCTCCGTGGTGCCTGAAATGACAGGGACATGGAGTGCGGGAGCAAACTTAGCAACCGCAAGAATGGAACTGGGAGGTGGCGGTAATTCCCAAGATGCTATTTGTATGGGGGGCATGGATGGGTCTTATGATGATACTGCTAAAACTGAGGAATATAACGGCACTGCCTGGAGTTCTGGCGGTGATGTATCAATAGTACGGATTGAATTTGTGGGGAGGGGCAACTCAACTGATGCAATTGTTATGGGTGGCCTAGATACAAATGATTATCAACCGACTCTAGAAACTGAAAAATATAATGGCACTACCTGGAGTTCTGGTCCTAATTTAGCATCAAAACGACAGCGTCCAGCGGGTGGCGGTAACTCCTCAAACGGAATTTGTATGGGTGGCCACCTGATGGATGAAAATCAAGAGCAAAGTTACCTCGTAACAACGGAAGAACTTAATGGAACGGCCTGGGGTGCGGGAGGGGATCTTGGCACAGAGGTATATCATACCGTAAGCGGCGGCAATTCGTCAGATGCTTTTTGTACCGGTGATCTCGAAGACTTCATTACAACCCAAGAATATAATGGCACTGCCTGGGGAACTGGTGGAAACCTTGGGGTAGGGAGAGAGGGGGCAGCAGGAGGCGGCAATTCTACCGATGCAATTTGTACAGCTGGCATGATTTGGTCCCCTTATGGAGCAACCAAAAAAACAGAGGTATATAACGGCACTGCCTGGGCAAATGGTGGCGATTTATTAACTGGACGATACCAATTAGCAGGAGGCGGCAGCTCATCAAATGCAATTTGTATGGGTGGTCTAAATAGCCAAGGAATCACAGTACTCTCTGCAACTGAAGTATATTCAGAGGGGTCTTCCGCTATAGTTATCCCAGTCTTTATGAGTCAATATATCCGGAGGTGGAATTAGGTGATACCATTAAGGCAATCGACCGCATATACCTGGAAGGCGGGACCGTTCCTTGATGACACAGACGGCAAAACTGCAGAAACTACCTTGTCGATTGCCCAAGCAGACATTCGCCTCAGCAAGAACGGTGGAGATTCGGCACAAAGTCATAATAGCGCAGGGGCGACACATGATGAGGGTGGTGATTATGATGTACCACTTGACACAACGGACACGGCAACCTTGGGCCATCTTCGAGCCAGGATTCACAAATCGGGCGCTTTGCCAGTATGGGAGAATTTCATGGTATTCCCGGCAAATGTGTTTGATTCATTCTTCTCCTCAGATAAATTGCAGGTAGATGTAGTTCAGCTCCTCGACACTGCCTGGGCTGCCCCGGCCACGGCTGGTCTGCCTGATTGCAATATCAAGCAGATTAGTACTGATGCAGGCGCGGCAGACAATCTGGAGGCTGCCTGCGACGGTGGCACCTACAATTTAGGTGGTGGAGCTGTGGTGGCTGCGTCAGTCACCGCTAAAACTGGGTATGCGCTCAATTCAGACTACGATGCAGCCAAGACGGCAGCATCGCAAAGCTCTGTAAACACTATGGATAGTATCCTGGATGATCTACATGATACAGACCTCCCGGCCACAAAGACCGTCGTAGATGCCAATGGGGTTAAGCTGACGACTATCCAGGAAAAAACAAATATGCTGCCTGTTGTCTGTTATCCTTTTTATGAGCCGCCAGCTTGAAGAGAAAAACCAGGGACAAGAGAATAAGATAAATGCAACTATGAGAGACATAAAATCATACTTTTTTTAAGAGTTTGATGCTTTTAGGTCAGGAGGGTGCATGGAGGAGAACCTTAACGAAACTAAGCTGAGTGAGAATGAATTAGTCACATTAGGGATGATTATAGCCCGCCTAGACACCTTAATTGAATCAAATACAGAAGATCATAATAAGATTTTTGCACAAATCAATGAGACTGATAAGAATATAGTCATTCTGAAATTTTCGAGATGCGCCTTTTCGTGGCTAGATAACAGGGGCGTTATTAAATGGGCAACAGCAGCATGTTTTGTGTTTATAATTGATTGGTGCACAAGACACTACGCATAATTTTTAGGGAGATAATATTCAATGGGATTATTAGATGCATACAAGGATTCGATGGGAGAATCTGTTATCTGGCGGCACAAAACAGGCGTAGATGCAAACGTGGATCCAGTTTATTCAGACTCTAAAATTACTGTTTTGTGGTACGATGAGGTAAGGCCATTCTCCTCTGAAGAGGGCAGGCAGCTGCAACAGATTGCCTATATTCTGACATCTGACCCGCTTGAGAGAGACGACCTAATCACGAGAGGCGGCTACTCCTGGCCGGTGATTGGCCTGGGCAAAGATCCGAGCATGGGACCGGAACATATGAGGAAGGCATACTTAGGGCAGTTCATGATTTGAGGGAGAACGATGGCAGGCTACACACCACTAGATAATTTGCTTGCAGCATTAACCGGCAATTCGGCACTAATGGCTCTGGTTAGTTCCAAGATCTTCAAGAACAAAGCCATCTCAGCCAGTGCGGTAGATATCAATGGATCCGTCACCAAAAGCCAGATCTCCTGCGAGCTATCGAACATGAGCGGCCAGATCCTTTCTGCAGACCAAATATTCATCGTGGACATCAGGACCAGGAAAGAGACCGCAGGCGACAGAGGGGCTGAGTATTGCGCCCAGATTGCCGATACAGTACGTACTATTCTGGACGATGGATTTTCTGGTGCCGAGGTCCTTAAGGTCCAGGGGGAGGTAGCCTTTGACAAAAATATTGCGGCCTTCCGCTGCCGCCTTGAGGTACATTGCCATGTAAAAGTCAGCTACACCTTGTCCCTCACACCTTCAGTTGCCAGCCCCCAGGGTGCCGGCCAGGAGATTATATTCATTGCAGCTGCGACGCCTTCGCAGGGCCTGGAGTATCGCTTTTTCGTAACTGGGCCAGGGACTGGCTCAGTAGCCCGAGATATGACGGGTTGGCAGACTCGTAATAGCTTTTCCTGGCGGAGTCGAGACCAGGATGTAGGAGCCTCTGTTATCACAGTGCAGGTGCGGGGAGGCATATCAAAAGGGGCAGCAGACCAAAGCACAACTGCTAGTTACACGATAACAGCCGCAGCCGCCATAGGAACAGTGCCGACAATCACCAGCCTGGCTGCGTGCCTGGCAAGCCCCCAGCCACCGGGGATCGAGATAGATATCATCTGCACAGCATCAAGCCCGGATGGAAATGAACTGCAATACAAGTTCTGGCATCAGCCGCCTGGAGCCTCGTACTGGAAGGATCTGAGTTTCTGGATAACACAAAATTGGATACGCTGGAAGCCGAAACTTGCAGATTCCGGAACAAACAGTATCCGGGTTGATGTCATAGATGGGAAACATGCAGGCAAAGGAAGCTATGATGCAAGGACGACTATAAGCTTTACAGTCGCACCATGAGGTAAAAATGGCAACAGGATTATTATTCACGGTAACAAACCCGGACGCATCGGTGATAGAACTTAATCCAACCGAATACCGAGCAGATTGGCCACTCGGGGGACACCAGAGCCTGAGCTTCAAATGTTATGATGGCCAGTTGATCGATGAGAGAGCAAGAATAAACGTCCATAAGTCAGGGCAGACTATGCCTGTATTCTGCGGGTTTTTCGACCGCATCAAGAGACCTTCATTCAAGTCTGGGCTGCCTCAGCAATATCATTGCTCTGGATTCTCAAAACTGTTGAATTACAGGCACGCATTCCAAAAGAATTATGCAAGCACGGTTACTGTAGATGAGATGTTGGGGGACGATGTAACCACCCAAGGCTTGCTCTTCCAGGCAAGTTCCCTCTCAAGTGGCTGGGAGGTGTCATATTATGAAGGCTCTCCAGCAGGGACATACTGCATGAGACAGGCGGGCACGAATGCGCTATACACCCCCCGGATTCCTGCAGCAGATCCTGTAATTTATTTAGGGGCAACGCTTCTTACAAAAGCGGCGAGCCTGGCAGGGATGGCAATTAACCAGTGGTTCAGGGATACAGAAAGACTCTATGTCAGGACTGGTGTAGCTGCGCCAGAGGGAGATCCTCAGAATTATCCGTGCTACATAATTGGATGGAAGAACAATCATCTAAAAGCAGGGATCCTCTCAGAAGACAACTTGATTGATCCTGGAATGGATGTGCCCAACGAAAGGATCTGGACTACGTTTGCAAGGCTCTATGATAACCAGGGCCTGGAATTCCGCTTCACAAATCGGGCAGACGGAGACCAGAATCTTGATGCAGCGATGGGCAGACTTTACAACGGGTGGTATGACTCGCCTGCAAAAACTTACGTCGAGGCAGATCTCATTGATTTCGAGACCGGCACAATGGATGATACAAAATTCGGATTCGATTCAATAATACTGCGTGGCTCGGCAAGTATCATAGACTATACTCTGTATGCACCCAAGAGATGGGGACGCCTGAAAGCGCTTGGCCAGGATGATCCACTTGCGGGTGGAATTTACAAAGAATTTGTGCCATATAGAACAAACATGGCAGATACGCAATTGGAATTTCGAGCACATACGACCATAAGCCAGATTGGAGATGAGAGATACCTGAAGATCTGGGCACTGCCAGACTGGACACTGATGGCAGGCGATTTTGTGAGGGTCACCATCACCAGTGAGCCCTACGATGGACAGTACAATATGCGTATCCTGGGAAAGGCATTTGAATATAATCGACTCGGGGGGGATGTTATGGAGCTGACTCTCTTCGATGGCATGATTGAAGAGATATAGAATTTTTTGGAGAGATAAATAATGACCTGCTCAGTTGAAGAAATTACAATAATGATTCACGAAGGCTCTGCTGAAGCAGGATCATGTCCAGCTTGCCTGGACAACATGGGCAAAACATATGCAACAAACACAGATACAGAGCCTTACAGGCTGCCAGCTCACAATCTTTGCAAATGCTCGTGGAACAAAACTGAGATAACCTGCATCAGCAGGGCAAAACTGGAAGCGCTTAGATCAATATTAGAGGAAGTAAAAGACGAAAATGCAAATGAAGAATCGATATTAGACGAGCAGCAACTTTTGATGAACGCAGCCGATGCAATAGTAGTAGCTCAGCAGGCTATTGCAGCCGATTGTTTAGAATCTGAGGAATATTACCGGGGAGTTGCTAATGGATGGCAGGCCCAGTATGTGGCTGCCTTAGACGCGATCGCAGAATACCAGGCAATCCAGGCCGAACAGCGAGCCCTCATGGATGCAGCCGATGCAATAGTAGTAGCTCAGCAGGCTCTTGCGGCAGATGCATTTGAGTCTGAGGAATACTATCTCGATTTAGCTGCTGGATGGCAAGCAGAATCTGACGAAACAATGCTTCTGATAGCTGAGTATGAGGACATCCAGGCAGAACAGCAGGAACTGATGGCGGAGTATCTCGACATAGCAGAAGAGGCTCAGGGAGAAGCAGAAGCAGCCTATGCTGAATATCAAGATTACTGTGATCTAGCCGACGACTGGACCGCATTAGCAGAAGAAGCAAATGCAACTGCTTCAGAGTATGAAGATATTCAGGCAGAACAGCAAGCAATCATGACAGAATCAGAAGATATTGCAAATGATGCATTAGATGAAGCAGAGGCAGCATATGCAGAATCCGCATCTTGGCTGGATCTATGCAATGATTGGCTTGACCTGGCAGAAGAAGCAGCAATTTTGGCATCTCTGTATGAGGACATCCAGGCAGAGCAGCAAGAACTGATGGACGAATATCTCAACATAGCAGAAGAGGCTCAGGGAGAGGCAGATGCAGCTTATATTGCATATAATGAATACTGCAATCTTGCAGCAGATTGGATAACATTAGCAGAAGAAGCAAATGCAACGGCTTCAGAGTGCGAAGATATCCAGGCCGAGCAATGGGATATAATGGTAGAGTGCAGTGCGATTGCAAACGAGGCACTAGATGAAGCAGAAGCGGCCTATCTGGAGGCTAACGATTACCAGGACTTGGGCGATGAGAATTACGACCTGGGGATGGAATGGGCTGCACTCGGGGATGAGTATTATGAGGACGGGCAATACGATGAAGCAGATGAATGCTATTTAGAAGCCGAGCAGTGCTTTGATCTTGCAATAGAATGTTATGATAATCGAGATTTTTACAATGATTTAGGAAACCAGGCCATACAAATTGCAGAAAGTGCATTAGCGGAGTACGATGCCGCTGCTGTGATATATAACGCACACGACCCGACTTCACTTTACGCAGATGCTGCAATCTATTTAGAAAATGCGAATGCCTGCCTGGATCAAGCCGAATATTATGAGGGCCTGGGCCTGGAAGCAACGGCAATAGTAAATGAGGCGATGGATAATTACGATGCAGCAGAAGCAATATACAACGCATACGACCCGGCTCCACTTTATGCAGATCAGGCAACATATACCCAAAATGCAAGCGACTGCATGGGCCAGGTAGACTATTATTTTGCATTGGGCAATGAAGCTACACAAATTGCAGAAGATGCATTAAATGAGTACAATTCAGCAGAATCAATATACAATGCATACGACCCGACTTCACTTTACGCAGATGCTGCAACCTATTTAGAAAATGCGAATGCCTGCCTGGATCAAGCCGAATATTACGATGGCCTGGAAGCAATGGCAATAGTAAATGAGGCGATGGATAATTATGATGCGGCTGAAGCAATCTATGATGCCCACGGCACAACACAGCTACAGGCAGATGCAGCAACCTACCTTCAAAATGCCCAGAACGCCGCCGCAGAAGCTGATGCTTATCATGAAGATTACCTGGACGCCCTCCAGGCTGCACAAAATGCCATGGAGGACTATATCAGGGCAGAATCAATCTATGATGCCCACGACACAACACAGCTACAGGCAGATGCAGCAACCTACCTTCAAAATGCCCGGAACGCCGCCGCAGAAGCTGATGCTTATCACGAAGATTACCTAGACGCCCTCCAGGCTGCACAGAATGCCATGGAGGAATATATCAAAGCTGAGTACTACTTCGACGCAGCATTGGACTCACTGGGCATCAAAGAACAATCAGATACTTACTCAAAATGTCTTGAATATCCAATAACAGAAGAGGTTGTTAGCAATTACAACGCAATATGGATAGGTGACTGAGGATGGGAAAAAGAAAAGAAAAACTGGATGCAATGAAAGAAAAGATAAAAATGAACCGGGAGAAATTGGCTAAGATCACAGAACGCCCACCAAACGAAAAAATACCAAAACTGGCCAAACGAAAAGAAGAGTTGACAAAACGAAAAGAAGAGCTCAAGAAAAAGCAGGAAGATGGAGAAGACGAATAAGGAACGCAAACCAGATCCTGAAGATCCAGTTACTCGCATCTAGGGCTGGGTGTGCAGGGCGGGGGGGCACAGCAAGGGTTTTAGACTCCCCTTTTGCCGGCTCGGTGGTCTCGCAGACTGTTACCCTCACCGTCACCCTCTCTTCAGGCTGGTTGGACCAGGCCCAAGTGAACACGCACCTGCTCGTGCCTACTTCTCATCCTCGTTCAAAAAGGTCCTCCTCTCCCCCTCCCCGGACCCCACCCTCTCTCCTCGGTGGTCACGGCTGCGGCGAGATAGCCGGGAGTGCAAAGGTGCCGTCTCCGGCAGGCCGGTATCTTCGGAGGCACTTCTAACCGAGCTTTTCTGTCTTCATGCAGTACATCCAGCTCTGCGGTGGCCGGATGCGCAGTTCCACCGGGCGTATTCTCTGGGCTCTTTTGATACTGATTGCATGCAGAGGCTTGTCTCCCAGGGCCTCGATCATCGCCAGGAGCCGCTCTTCCTTGGTCCCGGCGATCTGCATCCCCAGGCATTTCTCCTCTCCGAAGCTCTCCAGGAGGGCCTCGCAGTCCATCGCTGGATAAATCAGGCCGGGCTCAAACCAGCCTGTAACCTTTTTTACCGGCGCTGTTTCGTAGATCCAGGCCCGCTCTATGGGCGTCTTTGGAGCCGTTCGCCGCAACTCCACGCACTTATGGCCGCTGTAAATGCGCTCTGCGTAGCGGTGCTTGATCGAGAAGATGGCATCAGTCATGATTTTTCTGCCGAAGGCTCTCGGCCCGGCTTCTCTGCAGGCTAGCCAATCTGGTCTTGGCTTCGCTTTGGTTCCGGGCCCAGATGGCATCAGTCATCGCGTATCCCTCTCAAACTGCCTGCAAAAATATCCGGGCTTGGTGTCCATGTCGTGAGGCAGGCAGTGGCCGTCCAGCAGGTCGGTGTGCTCTGTCCAATTGTTGCAGGTCTCACAGCAGGTCACGCACCACCGGTAATCCCGCCAGCCTACAATATCGTTCGTGGCCATAGATGGCCGCAGTTCTGGCAGATGCCGTCTTTCACCAGCATCTTTGGGCAGCAAGTGCCAGGGCCTGGGTGGATGCTGATCTCGTGCTCTTCTGGGTCAGGTTGGTATCCAATCATCTCATTCATGCCGGCTTTCACTATCTCTCGTATGCGGGCCTGGTCCGGGGCAGGGAATAAGGCAGAGATTGCCTCATCCCGTTCTCGGAGCTTTCGTTTAGCCTCCTCTGTGAGGTCAATGGGCTTCATGCTATCCCTCTCCAGGATCGGCAGCCGTATCGAGGGACATCCCTGGCTCTGTCAGGGCGATCCTGCAGAACGGGCCGCGCAAGCCGGTCTTGAAGTCGATTGCTACGGCCTCTTGGCTGAACTGACTGGCAAAAGCATTGTACTCCAGTGCCGCTTTCAGCAGTGCCTCCTTGCGCTTCAGCATCTCATGCATGATGTCCCCTGCGGTTTTGTCAGCCTTCGCACGCATCTCCTTTATCTCAGGGCTATCTGCCAACTTGGCAGGATCTGTTCTCATGAAGCGTACACATCCTCACTCTTCTTTTGCCTTAGGTCCATTTGGCATCTCCGGACAGTCACGACAATTATCAATGCATTTATAGCAGGGTCCCATTTTATCGATCAAATCGTCCTGTTTTCTTTCTTCATAGTAATCGAAATCTTTGAGAACTGCAGCCTCTGGAATTTGCATCCATCCCTGTCCGTCAAGATCCTGTGCAATAAGGTTCTCAACGCGGACCGAAATTCGGACCAGATGAGGGATAACCTCGTGGGCTTTCTCGTTATGACAATGAAGCTGTAAGATTATCCGGGTGAAATTCTCATTATGTACCACTCGAATTATATGTATATACTTAAAACCATGGCCGCAGATGTCGCAAAAGAATGGACCTTCTGGGTAGTGCATTAGATCAGCCTCTTAGCTTTCATTCATCTCCACTCCCTCTGCCTCGCCGGCTGTCGGAGCCTGGCATTTTCGCAGGCTAGCCAATCTGGTCTTGGCCTCGCTCTGGTTCCGGGCCCAGACAAAGTACTCCCTGTAGTCCTCTCGCTCGACCAGGATGCCCTCCGGGACCGGAGGCCAGCAGAGCGAGACCTCCACATCCTGTACCTTGCCCTGTTGCACAACCACACAAACCTTGAAGGGCAAAAGGCCGCTCTGGAGCTGCTCGCCGAACATGTCGACCTCAGCCACTTCAAGCTCAGCCGTCTCGTCCGAGGCCATGCGAACGATCTTCAAAACCCGGTCTGCAACCGGCTTGCTGTAGGGACCATAAAGGCCGTCTGCCTCCTCACTGGCCACAAAGAACGCCTGCATCTACCTGTACTCCTCGCTCTGGCAGCGGGATTTAGCGGTCATCCTGATTCTCCTCATCATCCATCAGGGCGTCCGGGCTCATGGCCGTCTTTGCATCGGCCTTCTCAAGGGCGGATGCAATCTCAACCAGGGAGCAGATTTGGGTGGAGAGCAATGGGCTCTGGCTCATGAGATAGGTGGTCTCTTTTTCAGCCGGGGTCATCTCGTCGCTTGCCCGGACCATCTCTTCACGAGTCAACGTAATCGTAATCACATGCTCTGTAGTCTGTGGGTCGTCCCTGCGCTCGATCTTCAGGTTTTCACCTCCTGGGTCTTGACGAACCTGGCATGAAGCCTCTCTTTTCCCGGCGTGACTTGCCCCAGGAAGCAGCCGCCGGCCTGCAAGGACCGGATGTGACGCACACCGGAACAGGGGTTCGGGTCGCTTCCCCTCGGCCCCCTCCGGCAGTAGAGGCAGGGGACGTAGGCGCTAAGTGGTTTAGACATTTGCATCCTGCAATCGGTTTTCTTGTGATTTTAAGGCATTAGCTGATGGCATCACTCTTTCTTTGCTTCGGCGAGCTGGGCTTCAAGCTCCTTTACCCTCTTCGAGAGTTTCTCATAGTCGAATAGCAAGGCTTCTGTGGCATCATCTCTTGTCTTGATCCTGTGATCCATCTGGTATCCTACCAGGACCTCTTTGGCCTCGTCTGAAATAGTTACGGATAGCCGGTTTCTTCCCATTTTTTAAAACCTCCTAGCTTTAGCTAACTATAAAAGCTAGCTAGATATTTAAACTTATGCAGATTACTACATGATTAGGAGGAGGGCCCGGATGGCCCTCTCCAGGGCCAGTGGGGGCCTCTCCACCTAACTGCTGCTGCTTGAGCTTCTTCTTCCGGGGTGCCGCGCGCGGGTGTTACGCGCGGGAAGGTTGGGGCGCACTCACACGCCGTGCGGGCTTCCCCTAACCCCATACACGGGGGACCTTTCATGCGGCGGCAATTCCGGGGCGGGAGCTTTTCGCTCCGCAATTCAGGGGGCACAGGGCCTCTGCCAGCAATCAGGGGGCATGAGTTTTCCTGTACGGCTTCCTTCCAGGTTTATGAGGATGTGAGAGTAGGCACGCTCCTGCGCGCCGGACCCCAATCAGTCGCTCAGAGGTCATCCTGATTCTCCTCATCATCCATTAGGGCGTCCTGGCTCATGGCCGCCTTGGCATCGGCCTTCTCAAGGGCGGATACAATCTCAACCAGGGAGCAGATTTGAGTGGAGGGCAATGGGCTCTGGCTCATGAGATAGGTGGTCTCTTTTTCAGCCGGGGTCATCTCGTCGCTTGCCCGAACCATCTCTTTCCGAGTCAGGGTAATCGTAATCACATGCTCTTGGGTCTGGGGGTCGTCCCTGCGCTCGATCTTCAGGCTTTCACCTCCAGGGTCTTGATGAATTTGGCGTGGAGCGCCTCTTTTCCCGGCGTGACCTCTCCCAGGAAGCAGCCGCCGGCCTGCAAGGACCGGATGTGACGCACACCGGAACAGGGGTCCGGGTCGTCTCCTCTCGGCCCCCTCCGGCAGTAGAGGCAGGGGACGTAGGCGCTAAGTGGTTTAGACATTTGCATCCTGCAATATATTTTTCTTGCAATTTTAAGGCATTAGCTGATGGCATCACTCTTTCTTTGCTTCGGCAAGCTGGGCTTCAAGCTCTTTTACTTTCTCCTGGAGCCTTCCGTAGTCCAGAAGCAGGTCGCTGAGAGCATCGCTCTGGGAGCCGTAATTTCTTGTTTCCTGAAATTCGTTCAGGACACGTTTGGCCGTGCCGAGGACCGGGACGTTGATCCGGTCAATTACCTTCTCTCGCTTCTCTGCCATTGCGCTTGCGTTTGCGCTTGCGCATATATACTTTTCGGAGATTGCGGGACTGTTAGGAGGAGGGCCTGGATGGCCCTCTCCAGGGCCAGTTGGGGCCTCTCCACCTAAATGCTGCTGCTTGAGCTTCTTCTGGGGTGCCGCGCGCGGTAAAACGCGCGGGAGGGTGGGGCTCCCTCAACGCCGGGAAGGCTTGGATTCGAGGACGTTTCCGGGCGGGAGCTTTTTGCTCCGCAATCCAGGGGGCACAGGGACTCTGCCAGTTATCAGGGGGCATGAGCTTTCCTGTACGGCTTCCTTTTAGGTTGATCATGGCATGCGAGTAGGCACGCTCCTGCGCGCGGACCCCAACCAGTAGGGGTCCGTGCTCGTCGCTGTGGGAATTAACGTAAACCCCAGGCCAGGCCGTGGGGTTTACTGACGGGGACGGACGGGCGAGATGGCCTTGGTTGATTGGAGGGTCGGCCATCGGGCCGGATTTGTTCTATGACATTATATGCGCAATGCTAAAAAGTGCCATAGAATTATTTTTAGGGCGGCCCATTCCTGGCGTGCTATTCTGCGTCATCCATGTGGCCGTTCTTGTTCTGTGTATGATGTCTGTTGATAACGATTTTAGTGCTCTCTTCGTCGCGCATGTTATCGATTTTGGCCTCTGTCAGGTCCGAAAATAGCTTTTTGCGCAAGCGCAAGCGTTTGCGCAAGCGCAATACTTATAAGTCCAAAAGTAGGGTATATATTAAGAACTTTAGGTGGTCCGAAAAATGACTGAAGCAGAAGAAAAGCAGGCAAGCTGGATGGTTCAAGATATGCTTGCCGAGCAGCAGAGGATTAAGCAGGCAGCAAACCAGATGGCGGCCAGTGCCCAGGCCGAAGCCGAGCGTATAAAGGCAAAGCTGCCTCTGCCGCCCGCTGCCAGCGAAGGAATGTTTGAGGTTAGATTCGTCCAAGCCCTGGTCGAGATTATGACCGGCCGGGCCACAGTGGCCAAGCCTGACATGGTAAAGATGCCTGAGACCCCTTACGAGCAAATTGCACTGGTGCTCAGCTCTACAGGCCAGTTCTATTATCGTGTCACGCCGCAGGGCTGCACCTGCAAGGGCTTTGTCTACCGCGGAAAGTGCAGGCACTTTAAAGCCGCTTTCCCGGAACTCGTCGCCCTGCGAGAAAACGGGAACTGCTCAGAAAGCCGCCGGGAGGTTCGTCAGGTGAAGGCCCCTTCTCAACAGTCCAAAGCCGGCCGGAAAGAGCCTGAAAATCTCCCGGCCCTGGCCGACTCCAAGAGGGTCAAAGAATACCAAGAATACCTGCAGAACGACTACGCCGCCCACCGAGTGCATGAATTCCACCCCATGGACTACAAAAACTTTTGCAAAGCGGCCCGCAGGCTGGAAAAGATACAGGCCCGGCTAAAAGCCCTGGGAGACGCCGGCCAGTGGGAATGCCAGGAATACAAGGACCTTGAGCGGGAGGAGCACCGCTACTGCGTCAGCCTGGGGTATTGAAAATGCAGAAATTAGTTGATACTGATCTACTCTTTTTTGGCCTGCTCTTCGTGACCGTGGCCTTTGTCGCCCTTGACGTGTGGTGGAGATCCTGGATCCAGGCTCCCAGGCACCGGGATATAGTCAGGAGGTGGAAGCCTTGAGCCCTGCCGAGATCCTTGAGGAGGCCCTCAAGCTTTCTCTCTCCGAACAGGAGGAGATAGCCGATAGACTGGCCCATTGCATCCTGGGTGAGCTGCAAGCCAAATCCGGGAGGCTGGCAAGATGAAGGACGTCTTCGAGGTCGTGACCGGCCAGATACTAAAGCAGCTGGAGGGTGGAATAATTCCCTGGCGCCGGCCGTGGACCTCCAACGGCCCGACATCCTACGCCACCAACAAAGAATATCAAGGGATCAATACCCTCCTCTTGCAGTCGAATTACGAGAGCCCCTACTGGCTCACCTTCCGCCAGGCCCAGAAGATGGGAGGCTCCATCCGGGCCGGGGAGAAGGGCTCGCCAATCGTCTTTGTAGATCGTATGATCAAGGAAGAGACAAACAAGGAAGGGCAAGTAGTTCTTAGGCCCATTCACTTCCTCAAATACTACACCGTCTTCAACTGGTGCCAGACCAAAGGCCTGCCGGAAAAGGTGCCGGTGGAGAGGGATAATCAGCAGATCCCCGGCGCTGAGGAGCTACTACGGCGGAGAGGCCCCTGCATCGAAACCGACACAAAGCAGGCTTATTATCTCCCGCATAGCGATAAGATTTTTCTGCCTGCCCTCGACCAGTTCGAGAGCAGTGAGGAGTATTACGCCACGGCCTTTCACGAGCTGACCCACTGGACGGGAGGAGCTGGCAGGCTCTGCCGGGATAGCGTCAGCAGCTACCACATAGGCAAGGACGTAAGGAGCCAGGAGGAGCTCACTGCCGAGATGGGTGCCGCCTTCCTCTGCCAGATTGCCGCCCTCGACACATCCCAGACCCTGCAAAACTCCACGGCCTATATTGGCTCCTGGCTGAAGGCTTTGCAGAATAATCCTAAATGGGTTTTGAAGGCCAGCAAGCAGGCCCGCGAGGCGGTGGAGTACGTCATGACCGGCAAGCTTCCGGAGGGGAGAGCGCGTGCAACTGCTACGGCTTAAGGCTCTTCCATCTATTTTTGTGGCCGTCCGGGATCTCTCCATAATGCATTGGAACGGGATTAGGGGGAGTTGAAATGAACTACAAGCAGCCAGAACATGACGAGTTTGCGTGCCTTCCTCGCAGAGATAGGGAGGCAGCCTTCCAGCTCGCTCGAAAAAAGATAGGCGCGCAGGGAATGGTCACCGTGAGCCTGATGCTACATATCCATAAATCTATTCAGAAGGAAAATTAAAATGTCATCAGAAAACGAACTGGTTGAAAAGGTGGTATCTACCCACACATCGCCCAGCATCGCAGAACTGGTAAATATGAAATTTTTGTCTCTTTGGATTCAAGACATCGCAGACCAAATGGAGTTGGCAGAAAGGGCCTTTGCAGCCCTTCGCAGGAAAGATATCATAGATGCTAGGGCAGATTGGGAGAACGACTGCGAAAAAGATAGAAAAGACTGCGACTACGATCCTATCGATTGACCTTTTTTCCTTTGCTCTTTTTCCTTTCACTGACGGCCCGGCAGGCCATGGGCGTATTCCGGGAGGCGGAAAGGAGACGGCGGAAGTATCACGAGGGAGGTTTTAGAGCGTCTTCTGTGGTGCCTGCGGTGCCTGGTGGTGACATATTTTTATATAAATAGCAGAATCCGAGGCCCAAGGATGCCCAGGAGGCGAGTATCTTGGCGTTCTACCGTGCCCTGGGTGGTAGGGCGGAGAGGAGGCCGCCCGGGGGCTTTGGAGAGAGGGCCTTTCGGGTGTCATCTCTGCGGTCTGGAATATTTCACTGCGTTAGTAATCTAATAAGTTACCATGAAAATACTTGAAAATTTCATAGTTTTAGGTGCGAATTGTAATTTCATCGATGCTTTTTATGACATTTGATATCTAAATGATAAAAATGCCATAGAATTTTTCTGGAGATGGATGCTAACTAAATGTTATCCATATTGTCTTGTTGCAACCTTCTCAAATCTGCCTAAATCCGCTTCTGCCTACCTGGCCATTCCAGCATACTATGGAATGATTTTACGACAGTTGCCCAATGCCGACTAATTGTTATCTGTGAACTTAGAAATCACCCTATAATTCGCCGCGCACTATAAGGCCTTTACAATCGAAGAAGATATTTATAAATTATTCTCTGGCCTTGAAGCTCCAAAAAATTGAAGGGTAGGTTTACAGGTTATATGTACTTCGTTAGCCTAGGTGTATGGAAATAGGCACTTGGATATTTGAATTAACTTTGAAGCCATTGCAAAAGCATTAGACCGCTATCTTTAAGCTAGGGTGAGATTAAGAATAAAAAAGATTGGTGGGATGTTCTGAAGTGACGAAAATAATAGATAAATTGGGACGGCCATTACAATGAATGCTCTAGGAAAATTAGTATGTGTAATCATATTGATAAATATGGCTGTCGTCTCGGCATCAATGGATGGATGCTATACCGATTTAGGAAAAGGAGGGTATTATAATGTTTATTCAAAAGAGGATATTAAAAAAGTAAGAAACGGAGAACTTGAGATCCCAATGCTTGCTTGTGTGAGTGATGGTGGCAATGAGGCCGTCATTGACCTATCCAATACAGAGGAATTCAATGATATCCCGCCCATCTCAACTACAGTCATAAGACAAGAAGAGTATGATGAGAAAGTTGAACCAAACAATCCTGTAGTTCGGGCTAAAGCTCTTGAGATTGCATCTGAATACCCTGGGTCTTACTCGATAGAACAAGTTTTTGCGATTGCTAATTATGTGAATAGTGAGTGGCGCTATGTAAACGATCCTAGCAACACAGAATACATAAATTCCGCGTCTGAATCTATAGAAATTGGAAAGAAATCAGGGTGTGCAGGTGTAGGCGATTGTGAAGATGCGGCAGTTCTAGTGGCATCTCTCATAGAGGCCATTGGAGGTAGAACAAGAATTATCCATAGTTGTGGCGATGATGGTTGCCATGCATATGCCGAAGTATTTTTAGGCAATATGGTATTTAATTCAATAATAGATGTTATGTTTAAGATGATGGAAGAAAATCCTGATTTATATTTTAAATTATTTTACCATGTGAATTTTGATAGCCACAATATATGGATGAACCTAGAAGGATCAAATAAACACCCTGGAGGAAAATTTGCTTCCGGAGATAGTGGTATAATTAATTGGGAAGGCAGCGGTTCGAAAGCCCCCGAAGTGGCAGGTGGACTGGACCCCTCCGAGTAGACAATGAGTTAAGCGATGATGCCCAATTGAGGGGTGCACATGAAGAAGACGAGACGACGTTACGACCGGGAGTTCAAGATATCCGTAGTGGCTGAGCTTGAAAGCGGCAAGCCAGTGGCTCAGATTTCCCGCGAGTATGGGATTCATCCAGGTCTCCCATCCCGGTGGCGAGATGAGCTGGCTGAAAATCCCTAAATGGCATTTAGCGGCAACGGAAACAAGTACAAGGAAATGGCTCGAATAGCTGATCTGGAGAGGTTGCTGGGCCAGGCATAGATAATACAGTTTTCGGATGAAATGAGATTAAAGGACTTGGTTCTAGTTGTGCGTTTGATCACAGGCACATGGTTTCTGGATACCAGCACTTTCGCCCCGCCCCCTTGCCTCGCCCTGATATCCCCAGATCCACCCATATCCTATCATCGATATCGATCTCCACCCGACCGTCTCCTTGCTCCCCGAAACCTTCAGCGTCCTGGTCGCCCCGTGGAGCTGCTGGCTGGTGCCCTGAACAGCCACCTGGAATTGCAGCGCTACAAGATCCTCTTTTCATCTGCGGCAACTACTCCCGCACCCTCGGCCGGGCAAAGTGAGGCAGCGAAATAGGATCATACCGCATCTGTTAAGGTACTGTTTCAGTCGATGTCACTTGATGCCTGGATAAATATCAGCTAACTCGCAACAACAATTAGCCAATCGATGTGAGTGAATTCGCTACCCAAAGCCTTTTCGTTAGATCCTCCAATCATGAGCAAGTCTTGGAGGGATGAAACATGACATATCGTAATATAGTTTTGGCAATTTGCCTCGTGGTTCTTTCTATTGAGATTGTACCTGTATGTAGTCAACCAAATGGGATGGCTATTATTGCTGTTCGGACAACTGCGGTAGGAAGTCTTGGGCATGTAGGAGTTGGTTTTCAGAATGACGATGGCACATGGACTATAGGTGCAGTTGAAAACAGCGGAGGATCTCCTGTCGTGCTTGATCAAAAAGGACTTATGGGAACAGAAATTGGGGCATCAGATGGCCAAAGTCCGTTCTCAGATAACGATGCATGGGTAGAACAAAATCTCGATTTGAAGGATGCAGAAGCTAAATTCCGTTCGCTCGGTTACGATGGATTCAAGATAATCCAAGTCAGTGATCCTAACCCGGGTAACGCAAATAGTGTAATTAAGGATCTTCCAAAACGAGGATATAACGTAGTTACAAATAATTGTCTCAGTGCTACGATAGATGTATTGAATGGATTTGGAGTAAAAAATTTACCTTTCCAAATAGCACATGTGGCACCCAATGATTATTATGCCAATGTTAAGGGTGAAGAATATCTATGGGATTCAAGTAAAAATACTTATACCAATCTCATCACTGGCTCGGCTTTGGCAGACAATCCAAGCACAGATGATGAGGAAACCTCATCCACAAGCGCAAAGTCTGTGTCTCTCTCTATCAAGGAACTGATGGCAGCGTCAATCAGCAAGGTACGGCTCCAAGAGCTTGTCCATTCTAATCCCGAATCAGTCAATCAACTATCTTCTCAGGTTGCGCTGACACTATACGTCCGCGATGGAAGTGCAAGCGGACCCATCATACCTGATGCTCGTGTTAACGGGCAGGACGGTGCAGGCAAAACCTTCGAACAGACTTTCGATAGCATTAATTATGTTACAATTAAAGGAACTCCAGGGACTTGGTCGTTCTCGGCTTCTGCAAACGGATATGAAACCAATAACTGGGATGAAGAAATAACCGGATCTTGCACTAAGAATGCATTCTTGCAGATGGTAGATGCCCAAGATGATGAGAAAACCTCATCCACGAGCGCAAAGTCTAGCTCTCTCTCCATCAAAGAACGGTTCGCAGCCAGCAAGGCACGGCTTGTCAATCAAGAGCGCAAAAATTTCACATCTCAGGTGAATCCATCTGAGGTTACGCTGACACTTTACGTCAGAGAGGCTAGAGATAGCTCACCAGACAGCAACCTGCTCATAAAAGGGGCAGAGGTCAAATGCGAAGATGGTTTGGGTACCGATTCTGAGCATACGACCGATAGTAACGGGCGTGTTATAATTACGGGAGTTTCTGGAAGATGGCACCTCCGTGCTATAGCATTTGGACACATACCTGTAGACGATGTGCTTGAAGTTATTGAAGACGACCAAACTTATACTATCCGCTTATCGAAAGTGCAGGAACAAGATTCAAAGCATTCTGCAAAGATTTCTACGAAGACAAAATCTTCTACGAAGGGTTCCAAAAATAGCATTGTCGGGAAATGGAAAATTCAGGGAGATTGGGGATGCGATGGACATATTGAAAAAAACATGGTGTGGATTGCTAGCTTCAATGAAGACGGTACCTTACTAGATGAAGAAGATACCGATCCAGACTCAGTTTTTACGTGGAAACAAAGCGGCAATACGGTCAGCTGGAGCCCTGCCCAGGCTAGCATATACCGTGGCGACGTGGGCGATAAGCACCAATTGACCATGTATCCCCCTTTTTACGAGGGAACAATAGACGGAGACACCATGAGCGGAACGTACACTACACATGGTAGTCCTAATCCCGATGGCGAGTCGACCGGTTGCTGGAAAGCAGTTAGAGTCGGATAGATTGGAGATTGGTGTGTGTAACCTGTAATCCATTCCCTCTTTTTTCGGTATCCATCAAACCACAAGATATTATTATAAGGATATTTTCAGGCCCAAACCCCCTTATGGTTCGCGGCGGATTGTGGATTTACTTTTTGCTATCACTGATGCCGATTAATCGCGATCGGCTGATTGTAAACCTAGATTTACCAAAGACTATATGAACGGGTAGTTAGGCTGAAGAGGATTTAGGCCAATTTCGGGAGGTGCGATGGAAACGCCCTGCAGTTTTTGCGGCCTCTTGTCCCTACGCCCCCTCAGGATTACTGCGCCGCATCAGTCTCCCGTCGCCGGTGACGACTCTTGCGGGACTGCTGGCCCCTGCTACGAGAGTCGCGCCATTTGCCTGTGATCAATGCACAACAAGAACGAAGTTCTTTAATCCCATTTCACCCGAAAACTGTATTATCTATAACGATTAGATAGGTAGCTTGCCGCGAGATAAGGCTGTGGCCGATTAAGCTCCGAGAATTGGGCACCTCGCTTGATTGCGAAGTCTTCGGTGAATACGAGAATCTGGCGTACCTCGTTCAGTTTTATGTGACTGCGGCAAGAATCGAAATGTGTGCAGGCGAAGCGGGAGCAGGCTCTTCATCTCTGATGACGTGTCCCTGTAAGAAGGGCGCTGTGTCAAAATCCAGTGCTGCCTCGCCGTTGCCTGTGTGATGGCGCAGGGCGGGCTCAAGGCCGCCACTACGGTGGTTGGCCCCTTCGAGAAGGGCACTGTGGATCGGTGCTTGACTCGCCTAAAACATCACTGCATTATCGCACTATTCTCAGGCTCTTTATCCATCCCAGGACGGCCTCTCGGCGATGCAGCCAGGAACAATAAGGCATCGAACTCAAAGAGTACGTATAACTTGCAGGACGCTTTCTCTCTTTGCCGGCTTTACCTAACAAGTCCAAAATCGCTTCTGGTAAACCGCCCATTCCATCACACTATGGAATGATTTATCGACAATTGTCCCATGCTGGTTTTTCGCTATCAGTGAATTTAAAATACCCCCATATAGTCCGGAGCGCAACATCAGGGGGTTTGAGCCCAGAAAGATGTTTATAATATTCAGGTTTGGCTTTCTTTTCCCTTTCCAGGCCATCTCAGGCTCACCTTCAGACAGAATAGGCAGTATATGTAACTTACAGGCCATAGGTTTCCTTAGAGGCCATGTAAGCCAGATATCAGAGAAGCTCGCTAAGGCCTTACCTCCATCTGAGGAAGAGATCAAAACGAAACATTGGTGGCAATTCTGGAGGAAGGCCTGAGAAATAGTATCCTGAGCTTTTCCAGAAGGTAAAAGAGGAGATGGATTAGAGTTACTAGCCGAAAGTAATTCTGAGGACCATGAAACCACTATCTTTCGTATGAAAGCAGACGTTATAATTGAAAGTTCTTGCTTCGAATAGGACTAAGATACCATACAAAATGTGCTGTGATTAATAAATCCGAGGTATAGACAAGTCCTTTAAGGATCAAAGGATCTTCATGAAATGTCCACTCGCAAAAGCATATCACCTCATAGGATATAGCTAACATAAGGACTAACACCAGCATAGTAAGGCAGAAGATAACGAAATGAGCAATTAACTCAGTAAAATACGGCTTGACTATCTCCCAAGCCTCCTGAATAATTTGGTGAATATCTCGGCGAACGTGGTCCATTCACCATGTAAATATTGGCGTCTAAACTATAAAGTTAAGCGTTTATCGGATATTAGGCGTTAACCTTTTAGCACAAATAAATGGAGTGAACCCATGAGAGTAGACAGTTGGTTAAGCAACAGTACTTAAAGCAACCCCCATTTCGAACTGTTCTGGAGATCTATAGCCAAGGGCAGAATGCAGCCTCTTCCTGTTGTAAACTTTCTCAATAAAATGCCATATGTTTCTATAAGCCTCTTCAAACGTTCCGTACTCATTCAGAAATACCTCCTCGACCTTTAGGGTTTTGATAAAGCTCTCTGCAAACGCATTATCGTATGGATTTCCTTTTCTAGACATGCTAACCAGGATGTTGTGCTCTTTAAGACAATCTACATAATATTTGGATGCGTATTGAACGCCCTGATCAGAATGATGAACAAGTCCTTGAGTAGCTTCTAGCCATCGATTTTCTAATGCCTTGGCCAGAGCATTCATAGCCAGTTGGTGGTCTATGTTTCTGCTCAGCTCCCAACCGATGCATTTTCTGCTGTAGAGATCCAGGATCACCGCGAGATAGATGTGCTCGTGCAGCAACTGGACGTATGTGATATCCGAGACCCAGGCCTGGTTCAGCCCGGTTATTTTTGTGTTCTTCAGAAGGTTTGGATATACTGGAAGTCCATGACTGGAATCAGTCGTTATCGGCTTGAATCTCTTCTTCAGGCACAGAAGGTTATCTTGTCGCATCAGGTCCAGCACGCGTTTGTGGTTAACGACATAGCCTCTGTATCGGAGTTCTGCGGTCATCCTCCTGTAACCGTAGCCAGGAAATTCCAGAGCGATCTCTTGAATCTGATTCTTCAGATCCATATTAGCAGATGGGACCCGTTCCGGTTGTACCCGCCATTTGTAGTAGCCGCTGCGACTCACTTCAAGTGCCTGGCAGGATTGGGATATTGACAACGAAAGGCCGTCAGAGAGGATTTCCCGGATGGTCATAAATCGTCCCTCAGCGTCGGTTTTCTTCTCTCCTCTCGAACCTTCTTTTGGGTCATGGCAAAGGCTTTTTTTAAAAGCTCGATCTCGGCATGAGCTTGGCCGAGCAGCCTCTCAAGTTCTGCAATCCTTGCCTGGTCCTTGTATTGGTTTCCATTACCGCTAAACGCTTTTTCGGGATTCTCGGCCAACTCTTCTCTCCACCGAGAGGGCAGGCCCGGATGGATGCTATGCTCGCGGGCGATCTGAGCAAGAGGTTTGCCACTCTCAAGTTCAGCTACTACTGATATCTTGAATGCTCGGTCGTAGCGCCGCCTCGTCTTTTTCATGTGCTTCCCTCCATGAGTTGATCTCGCTTAACTCATTGTCCACTTGGAGGGGTTCACTCCATATACAATCTATAATTATGTCAAATAAATGCGCTCCCTGAGAAGAAGTTTTCTAGTTTTTCATTTTCTATTCCCTTATATTGGGTGCTACTAATATGTCTGAGACGGCTTTTCCATTATAGTTGTTCTCGCTATTAACTACTTCAAAAGGCAGAATTAACATGCTTTCGTCACGTCTCATCCAATAGCAAATCATTATTAGGAAAACAATAGCGATTAAAGATAAAATATTTTGAATAATATAATTTATAAAATTCCAGAAAGCATTAAAAATTGTCTTAAACGCTTCTTCTGAACTGGTATTATTCGTGGTGGTGATAATATTGTTAGACGTATTAACAACTTCAACATTTCTATCCAGCAAAATTAGAATGCTAGTACCATTGTAACTCAAAATGGCAGTGATACTAGCATTAGCTGTATTGACATTCAATTGCAGCAAAGAAAAAATAAAAAGTACTTGAAGTAGAGTCGCAAGTTCCTGCTTCATATTTCTCCGTTATTTCTAGTGCATAGAGTCTTTCTTGAAATAAATAGTAACAGCTAAACTTATAAAGATTATCATAGGGTTAATCGAACAATGAGTGGAAAGACTTATATCCGAATATGACCTAAATAATTTTTGTTTTTTGATGGTTGATGATCAGTAATTGCTATATAAACGCAAGGAGTATCGATATAGATGGCAACACCACCTAAAAAGACACAAAAAGAAATGGCAAAAGAAATGGGAAAGGAAGCTGGCAAAAAGGCTTTTGATGAGGGAATGGGCAAGGTACTTGATAAAAGCAAGGAATTCCAAAAAATTGTGAAAAAAAAAGGAATTTGAGACTAAGTGAAGTAAGACGAATATAAATCCCCTTTTTTTGTTATATTTTCAGCCTGGGTGATTAGCATGGGACGGAGTTTCAAGAGCATCAGACAGACGAAGGTTGCGAAGGTTGGGCCGAGATACATTGTTTCAATCTAAGAGTGGAATATACATGTCATCGGATTTTTTATATAGATAACGCAGGAGGAAAAGAGAATCATGGCTAATGAAAAGAAACAACCGTCAAGGGAAGAAATCGTGAAAAAAGCCGCAAATGAAGCCGCTAGCCAAATGCGTAATATAAAAAAAGGTAGGCCAATAGGAAAAATCGAGGAAGAGGCCAAAAAAGCAGCCAAGAAAGTTGTGGATGAAAGGCAGAAAGGAATGAAATAGAAGATGGATAGGATTCCTAAACCGAAATAAGTTCTCCAATGACCACATTAACCTGTCAGGCGGCGGGTCGCGTACGTGGCATACTGAAAAGTGCTAACAGGTGACGCAATTGATGTTTGCTACCAAAATGAGTCTAATGCGTTCGATTTTCGTGATAATTTTCAGTAGTCCTCATACGCGGCCAGGCGGCGCTTGGAAGATAAAAGAGTTGAAGCATAAGGG
>Ga0351907_1006_pt1 | contig 64951 bp, 66 predicted proteins | sample BONcelHT113001E6_FD_206861 | JGI IMG/M metagenome (GOLD analysis project Ga0351907, IMG submission 206861) | Enriched cells from coal bed in the Powder River Basin, Montana, United States - BONCAT cells T11 rep1 HSBNCT.T11.300.1.E6 ... | reverse complement strand
AGCCATATAAGGAGAATGAGGGAAATAATTTTCTTCGGTAAATGGCACTGTGGTTACTTTACCAAATTTATAGGCCTGTAATCCAGAAATTCCAGAAGACTTACAAAAATACAAATACATTATTGGGAAGGCCGCCCTTGATTTTACCAAAAGAAAAGCGGTTTTCATGAAAAAAAGTGAGATAAAAGGGGTAACTAGGATAAGAGAAATGGAACATTTGGTAGGTGAAAATACTTCTGAAACCATTCACATTGAATATGGTTCTAGGATAATGCTCGATGTTAAAAAGGTTTATTTTAGTCCTCGACTGGCGACTGAACGAGAAAGATTAGTGCAACAGGTTCAAGATGGAGAAATCATCATAGATATGTTTGCAGGAGTAGGGCCATTTGTAGTTGACATATCCCGAAAAAAAGAAGTCTTGGTTTATGCAGTAGATATAAATCCTCACGCTATTTATTATTTAAAGAAGAATATTAAACTAAATCATCTAGAAAAAAAAGTAATTCCTATTTTAGGAGATGCAAGAGAAGTTTTACGCCAAAAAACTATAAACGCAGATAGAATAATTATGAATCTTCCTGGTACTGCCCATGAATTTCTGGATATAGCCATGAAACTGATTAAACCCGGCGGAATAATTAATTACTATGAATTTTCATCTGATTTTGATACACCAATAAATAGAATAGTAGATGCTGCCGGATCACGGAATGTGGAAATTATAAATAAAAGGAATGTTAAGTCACGTAGTCCTGGTGTATGGCATGTGAGTATTGATGCTCAGATAAATTAATTATTAAAATGAAAATAAAAGATTTAAAGTTATATGGGGTCCAAAATCCCATTTTCCGTTATTATTGCCGCTATAAGATCAGATGGAACAATATCAAAAGCTGGATTTCTTACTTTTGTTCCTTTAGGAGTTATACGGCAATTTCCATAGTGAATTACCTCTTCAGGCCCTCGTTCTTCGATTTCCACATCATAAATAGAATTTTCACTATCAAAGGTACTCATGGGAGCGGCCACATAAAATGGAACATTGAATCGTTTGGCAGCTAGGGCGACCATTAAAGAGCCGATTTTATTAGCCACACCACCCTTAGCCACCCTATCTGCACCTATAACGATTTTATCCACTTCTCCTTGTTGCATAAGATAACCAGCAGCACTGTCCACAATCAATTTAACCGGAATGTTTTCTTGCTGCATTTCCCATACACTTAATCTTGCACCCTGGCCTAGTGGGCGTGTTTCATCACATAAAACATTTATTTTTTTACCTTCCTCAAAAGCTGCCCTTATAACACCTAGTGCAGTTCCATAATCCACACAGGCCAGAGCACCGGCATTACAATGGGTTAAAATTGTGTCCCCATCTGCTATTACTGTAGAACCATATTTCCCCATGGCCCTGTTGGTATCAATGTCCTCTTGATACATTTTTACTGCTTCTTCTAAGGGAGAATCTGAGCCCATAACCCGGTCCAATGCCCAAAATAGGTTTATTGCTGTTGGCCTGGAGCTTTTGATTTCTTCAGCTGCCGTTTCCAAATCTTCACCTGCCAGATCTGCCAATGCTAATCCAAAAGCTGCTGCCACACCAATGGCCGGTGCACCCCTTACCACCATGGTTTTAATGGCATGGATAACGTCTTGATAATTTTTACAAGTGAAATATGTTAATTCATCAGGTAATTTGGTTTGGTCAATAAGTAAAAGTTGATTATCTTCCCAGAGCATGGTTTTCATATTTGATTAACCCCTTAAATACTTTAAAATGATATTTCTGATTGATTATATCTAATATAATATTTCTTATTTAAATTTCTATAAATTATATTTTTATTATCTTAAGAATTTATGCCGATTGAAATGGATAAAATTAATAGTAGTTTAAATCCAATAATCCAATATGAAACTGTATATTTACTTAAATTAATATTTATCAAGATAGTATGAAGCACTATAAACTAATAATCCTGTTAATTATTATTTTGTTACTAATAGCTAGTAGCCTTTGGACTTTTTTTGCTCCAGAAGATCAGAATGTGATTGAAGTAGGATATCTGCCCACAGATCACAACGCTGCTCTTTTGGTTGCCAAACATAATAAAACCTATGAAAATAATGGTTTAAATGTTAAAACTGTACAAATAAATTCGGGTTCTAATATTGTAGATGCTGTGGCCAGTGGTGATTTGGATATTGGTTACGTTGGAATAACACCGGCCATGCAGGGAATTAGTAAAGGAATTCCCATCAAGGTTGTGGGATCAGTTAATATGGTGGGTAGTGGAATTGTGGTTGAACCCAACTCCACCATAACTAATCCTGCGGATTTGAAGGGTAAAACAATAGCTACACCTGGTGTGAGCTCCATCCAACAAGTTCTATTACTTTATGAGCTTCAAAAATACAATATCACCTCGGAAGATGTAGATTTAATATCAATAAATGTTTATAACATTCCTTCATCCCTGGCAGCCCATAAAGTTGATGCATATATATCCTATGAACCTTTTGTCTCATTAGCACCTTACAAAGGTATTGGAAAGGTGTTAATCTACTCAAACGATATTGTAAAAGACCATCCCTGCTGTGTTATAATTGCCAGCGAGAGTTTTATTAAAGAAAACCCTCATGAGTTGGATGAATTCCTTAAAATTCATCAACAAACAACAGAGTATGTTAATAAACACCCTAATGAGACTGCAAATATTATTGATCAAGAATTAACAACCAATATTGAAGTTGAGGTCTTATCCTTGCGACACATCACATTTGTATCATCAGTTAATAAGTCATTTCAAAATAATGTTTTAAAATTTGCTAAAATAGAAAACAATCTGGGATATTTAAATACAACCCTTACAGCTAATGATATATTTGATACACAATTTTTAGGTGATTAATCTCACTTATGTAATTAATTTAGGCGATAATCTACCAGGCGGTAAAAATGAGAAAAATATTTATTTCAATGATATTACCTGTTTCAATAATTATAATCTGGACCATTCTAACAACTTTCACCGGATTGATACCATCATATTTCCTTCCCAGCCCATTTGAAGTTCTACAATCCTTTGAAACACTTTTAATGAATGGACAATTAGTTCAAGACACTTCATTAACCTTAATGAGAGTGGTAATAGGTTTAACAGTTTCTGCACTGGTAGGCATCCCCTTAGGAATTCTGATGGGATGGTCCAATACTGTGAAGGACTTTTCCAGCCTAATGGTGGGTATTTTTCGCCCTATTCCCCCTATAGCCTGGATACCATTTGCCATTTTATGGTTTGGTGTGGGCCTTGAATCAGCAATTTTTATTATATTCGTAGGCAGCGTTTTCCCCATACTCATAAACACCATGGACGGAGTTAAAAGAGTAGATAAAGTATTATTAGAGTCAGCTTACACATTAGGTGCCAGTAATAGTCAAGTACTGCGAAAAGTGGCCGTTCCAGCTTCTTTACCCAGTATTGTAACTGGATTAAAAGTGGGTGTGGGTGTGGGATTAATGTGTACGGTGGCAGCAGAAATGATAGGATCCAACAACGGTTTGGGATACCTTATATTCACCTCCACTAGCATGTTAGATACTGGAAGTGCTATAGTGGGAATGTTAACCATTGGAGTTATTGGATTAGGTGCAGATTATCTTTTCAGCAGAATAGAGAAGGATGTGAGCTGGTGATAACCCTGGAAAATATTACTAAAAGCTTCATTCAAGAAGAAAGAGGACATAATATCCTCAAAAATATCAATTTAAAAGTGAATAAAGGAGAATTCTTATGTATAGTGGGTCCTTCAGGTTGTGGAAAAACCACTCTGCTTCGCATGATTGCGGGATTAGATTTTCCCACCAATGGCCAGATAATTGAGGATGAAACTAAGATATTAGGCCCTAGCAGGGAAAGAGGTTATGTATTTCAACAGTACTCATTATTTCCATGGCGTAATGTATTGGACAATGTAGCCTTTGGATTAGAGGTAAAAGGACTGGAAAAAGAAGAAATATACCAGAAAGCCAGGAAATACTTGGAAATGGTAGGTTTATCCCAGTATGAAAACAGTTCCCCAAAAGAATTATCTGGAGGCATGAAACAAAGAGTTGCTATTGCCCGTTCTCTGGTCAATGACCCTCAAGTTCTTTTAATGGATGAACCATTTTCCGCCCTAGATGTTCAGACCAGACACAAACTCCAGGATGAACTGGTACGCATTTGGAGTGAAGAACAGAAAACAATTATATTCGTAACTCATAATGTGGATGAATCTATTTTTTTGGCAGATCGTGTGGTTGTTTTAAGCCATAAACCTGGAAAAATAATCAAAACTTTTAATATTAACCTTAAGAGGATTCGCGACCGTTCCACACCTGAATTTTTAAATCTGAAAAAAGAAATTACAAGTTTGTTAGAAATTGAGTTATGAAACTCCATTATTAAAAATGAACTTGATAATAGACATATATGAATAAATAAATTAAAAGTAAAAAATAGAAAATAAAAACAGAAAAAGCAGTTTAGTAGTGACTAGCTGGCGTCATATCCAGATGCTTGTCTTCTTTATGTTTTCCGGGGATCCCATAAGCATCAGCTCGGCACTGAGTACATGCACGGAATATAGGCATGATTTCCTCTACTTCGTCCCTTACTTTTTCAATCTGTGCACAATTAGGTCTGGAATAATCTTTCATGTTTCCCAGAGGGATGAGTGGAATGATATTCATTAAAGACGCTCCTCTTTTTTTGACTTCCGCAGCAATATCTTTAATGTGTTCGTCATTAAGGCCTGGGATTAAAACACTATTGACTTTAACCACAATTCCTTTTTCCACAATTTTTTCAATTCCATCCAGCTGATTTTTAGAGAGTATCTTGAAGGCTTCTTCTCCCTCGTAGACTTTTCCCTTATAAACAACATGAGAATAAATTTTCTTTCCTATTTCCGGATCTAATGCATTTACCGTTACAGTGATGGTACTTACGTTCATATCTCCCAGTTCATCAGCCTTATCGGGTAGTAAAAGACCGTTAGTACTCATACATTTTATTAAATCTGGAAAATCCTTATCAATCTGTTTGAAGAATTCAAATGTTTCTTCATTAGCCAGAGCATCTCCCGGCCCTGCCACACCAATCACAGATATGGGCATTTCTTGAATTACTTTTTCCACATGTCCCACTGCTTCATCTACATTCATTATTCGAGAAGCTACACCCGGACGACTTTCACACTGATTTATTTCTCTGGTGCAGAAATTGCAGTGAATATTACATTTAGGAGCAATGGGTAAGTGAGCCCTTCCCACTTTATCATGCATCTTTTCATTAAAGCAAGGGTGTGCTTTAGTTACGTGGGCAAATCTTGATTGTTGGTTTTCATCCATTATAATGACCTCTATAAATTTTAATAATTTTCATGAATATAACTATTATTATATTATCTATTAATTTGAAATTATAAAAATTTAATTAATAATTGCATTATTGATTATTATTTAAAAAATCAATTAAAAACATTATTATATGTTGGCCGATTTTAAATCTTCAATCATTTCACGACCTTTTTGAATCCATTCTTCAGTTAATAATTCATCAGTACTAACCATGGCCACTATATTTCCCTGGGAAATATCTTTTATAACACTGAAACCTTCTGGTAGTATTCTGAAAATAGCATCATAAATTTTCCTTCTTAGGTTTTCAGCATGGTCATATACTACCAATTCTTTAATTTCCGCTACAGGTTTCTCTATAATGATTTCAAATCGGCTTGGTTGTTGTATTTTTTCTCTACCTTCAATTTCCCATAATTTTTTTAGAAGATTAGGCAAATAATTTTCATCACCAATACGAATAGTAGTAATATCCTCTTCAGGATTATAAGTATAGGTGGCAAAATCTTCTAGTAAAACAGGTTTAGGTGTTTTTTGAATCATAATGGCAATAATAAATAACGGCCCTCTAGGATCAACAAAAACCCTCATATCTTTTATTGAACGATTAATTTGTAAATCACGTGTCACTTGTTTTATGATTAGTTCATAAACTTCTGCCCCTTTAGGGTCATAACATTCCACTAACATTTTTTTAGTCCTCTAAGAAGCTAATATTTGTTTTATTATCATCCAATTATACAAAGATGCCTATTTGTCATTTCTTTTTCCCATACCCGAAACTAAAAGGGCCGAACCTACCGCGCCAATATACTGGGAATACTCCGGAACTACAACATTTATTCCGCCCAAAGTTTCACTAACAGCTTTCACCAGACCTTCAATCAGAGATGTTCCTCCAACCTGGATTAAAGGTTCTCGAACGTCAATTTCCTGAAGTTGTTGTTCATAAACCTGTTCAGCGACTGAATGACATGCTGCTGCGGCAACATCTTCTTTAGTGCTTCCTGCAGCCAGTGAAGTAACTAAATCTTGTATACCAAATACAATACAATAACTGTTAAGTACTGCTTTTCGATAATCGCCTTTAATGGCCATAGGACCAAGTTCCGTGATATCTGCACCTAATCTACGGGCAGTTATTTCTAGAAAACGACCAGAAGCCCCCGCACAAATGCCCCCCATAGTAAAGTTGTCAGGAATACCATCATTTACGGTGATGACCTTGTTATCCATTCCCCCAATATCCAGAACAGTGGCTTCTCCTTGCTGGTGTCCTGCAAGATATACTGCACCTTTAGAATTGACACTTAACTCTTCCTGTATTAATTCAGCTTCCATTTTTTTGCCTATGTTCAACCTACCATAACCAGTTACGCCCATACCATCAATATCATCCATTTTATATCCCGTGCCTTCCATGGCCTGGTCAATTCCATTCAAAGCTGATTGAATTACATCAGTAGTGGGCAGCCATCCAGTCCCAATAACCTTGTCTTTTTCCATTAAAACTACTTTAGTGGTGGTAGAACCAGAGTCAACACCCAGAGTTAAGCCTTCCTGTTTTTCCCTAGCCAAAATATTTTTTCGGGCAACAATAGTTGATAATGCTTCCATTCTTATGAACAATTCATCAGCCTTCGTTCTTTCAGTAAAAGAGTAAGTTACCACAGGTAAACGAGTTTTTTGTTGAATGAATCGCCTGATTTCATTTCTAACCAAGGCACCCTCCGCACATCTGAAACACGTGGCTATGAAAACCGCATCAGCATCGCTTTTACCCTCTACAATAGACATGGCACGAGCAACCATTAATCTTATTCCTGAACTGGCACAATTAAATCCAAATTTTTCATAAGCTTCATCAATATAATCAATATCAGTAACTGGAATTACGATTTCTGCTCCAAAAGTACTGGCTGCTTTCTCTATTTCTTTCTGGACACCACTGTACTCAGTTCCACATGAAATTTGGGCTATTTTAACCATTTTTTTCCTCCAGCTGGTCTAAAAAAGTGTTAATCTTGTTTACAAGTTCAATAGTTTCATCTTTGGTTTTGGGATATTTAATCTCAAGAGTGGGTATCCCTCTTTTCCTAAGGTAAAAAACACATAGCTCATTGGTTCGGGCACATCCAATACATCCAAATCCAAAAGGAGCCTCATCCATAATAATTGCTGCTTCAGCCTCTTCAATAATCGGGCCAAAAATAGACATTCTCCCTCTAACTCCTGAAGGAACTTCAATAGCTGCGTATTTTAAGCCTTTAATAGGATCATCTTCTGTAAGATTAAATGGCGGTGAATCTATTTCAGGGTCTTTAATTTTTTTTCTTATTTCATTCTGTAAAACTAGAGCTTTATGACCTGCTCTTTCAATCAAATCTGCCAGTATAAGCGAATTTGGAGGAAATATTGCTACTTTCAATCAGGATTCCTCCTTGGAAATTTCTTTATTTATAGGTTCTGGTCGGCGAGCAATCTGAATCATGTCACTAAATAGGCCTTTAGTAATGTCAACTACACCAATAGCCCCAATAATTTCATCATTTTCTTTTAAAGGAACCACTACTAGAGGCATTCCTTTAAATGGACCACTTTTAGGTTCTCCACGTGTTGTTTTTCCAGTTTTTAAAACTTTTTCCAGAACTGGACCAGTGTAATCATAATTAATAACTTTGCCGTCTTCTATTCGAACCCCATTGGATTTTTTAGTTCTCATAGTAAGAGGTAGATTATTAACAAGTTCATGAATGGCTAATGCAAAGTTAGCAATTTCTTTTCCTGATGATGATGAATTAATTTTCATTTTTTTATCCCTCATCTTTAATTTTTGATAATTTAGAAGATTTTAAAGATTTTTTAACTATTTCTCGGAAATCATCAACAGATACTTTTTCCGGTTCTTCTATAGTAACTTTTTGAGGTTTTTCAAGGGCTTCGGCCACATGCCCCAATAACCTGAATTCTTTTTCCAATTGGTGAAATCCTTCACGGGCGGCTCCCCTGTGCCCCCTGCATCTTCGAGGATCTCCTGGAGGAAACCCCCTATCTTTGGTAAATATATTATACGGGTCCAATTTTCTAGCTTTTTTAACAGCCTGGTTAACAAATTCCTGATCTCCATAAACCATAGCACCGTAACATGTGGATTTTATAGTGAGAGGAAGTTCCATCATATGTAATTTTTGCACCAATTCATTCTGACTTATATGGGCTCCGGGACCTAAAATAATCATTCTGGTTCTTGTGTTATCATCATGACAAACTTCATGATTTTCTTTCGGCGACATAAACTACATCTCCCTCTTTAAATTTCTCCAAGCTATTGAATCCATGAATTATTTTTCCTATGATATTAGTACCATTAAATGGCTCTCCTGTAGGGCCAAATTCATCATTATCTTCAAAGCGAACCCCTATAATTCCAGTATGACGTTTAGACATATTTGTTATCCCAATTTCGCCTTTATAAGCACATTTATCAGGATTATTTTCAGGAACCAAACCTTTTGCCTCTTTTGAATTTCCTTCAAACATTATAACTTTCATCCCGGGGAATGCAAAATGGACTTTTAAAGATCCTAATGGGGCATCAAGCAAGCCAGAAACCCTTTTAAAATACCATACTGAGCGAGGTGCTTTTTCATCAAATTTAATTTTAATCAGATTATCTGAATCGATTCCAAACGTTTTTATTTTATTATCCTTAACTATATCCATAGTATATTGAGGTTCCTGGCGAACAACAAGTGCATCATCACTTTGTAGGCCTTCTCTGATGTGTTCAATTCCTCTTTCTTTTAGATAAATTTCAGCTTCTTTTTGAGTCATTGATAAAGTCATTATCCGCTCAGGCTCAGTTTTAATAGATATTTCATCACCATTTTTAGCGATATCAAGAAGCGGCATACCACTTTCGACCGTGCCAATGACCGTGTGTGAAGGGGTAGAAACCCTGTCTTCGCGGTAAATATAAGCTCTTCCAACCCCTTTTCCATGATTTCTAATAGATACTGTGCCCCTTTTTCTAGGCCCTATGAGTTCCGGATCTTTTTTTAGACCCTCCAGTGTATAAAAACCAGCAAAAGTATTTGATTCATAATCAACTTTTATTTTTCCATTTTCAGATAGGGAAAAGAAATGTTCTGTAGATTGTGGGGATTCGCCAGAAGGTTTAACCATCACATAAGTAAATACTTGATTTCCATCTTCTAGTGGCGTTTCAATATCAGTAACAGCAGCACTTTTTATTATACTTTTTCGTTCCACAACAGGTTCCACACTTTTAATAATATCCCTATCCTCCAAATTTAAAACAGTTCTTTTTCCACCAGCTATTCTTGCAAAAACTCCACGATTATTCGCGGGAACCCCATATACTGATGAATGATTATCTTTAATTAATATGATATGGGTGGATTCAGAAGAAAACCCAGAAAGACTTAATACCACTTCTCCTTCTTCATAAAAAAATTCATCATGGGTGGCTTCCATAGGAGTAGTAATGGGCCCTATGGCCACTTCATCAGAAGATGTCCACCTAACACGACGATTTTCGAATTGTTTATAATTTGTTTTCCAGATTTTAACCAATTCATGAGCTTCAGCTTTATCAACCATTTCAATGATAACGCTTCCCCTACTTGTTTTAAGTTTATATTTGTCAATATGTTTTTCAAAATCTTCTGTACCCTGAATAATGCTTATAACAGACCCCTTTTCATAAGGAGCATTAGTAGATTTAATAGCATCTTTTATAGTGGAACCATCAGGAAGTCCCACCTCCTGGCCATTGACCTTTACCAACATTTAATTCCCTCTTTTTAAGATTAAGTAAAATGTGTTATTACTTTTTAGTTTTATTATAAACTTTTATTAATTTTACATTAAAATGGTAAATATTATTAAAGTTATTTGAAATTCTTTATTAAAACATATTACTATTAAAAAAAAAAAATGAAAAAATAAAGAATTTTTAAAATTATATTGAAACTCAAAAATTAATGATTTAAAATCATTGTATAATAATAAAAAATTTTGGGCCAATTAAAAGGGTAAAAGTTAATAAAAAAATATTATAAAAATTTTATCTGAATTTTTCTTCTCTAATACCCATAATACCATCTTTTTTAAAGTCAAAAACAATTTCTTTATGGCCATCATGTTCCAGATACAGTTTTTCATCGGCAATTATCTCACCAACAACTGCACCAGTTATATTTACGTCTTCTAATAACTTGAGACATTTTTCCACATTTTGGTCATGAACACTCAGAACAAAACCAGACCCCGGGTAAGATTTTAGCCATTCTTCCCAATTTACTGATTCATTGCGAGGAATTTTATCCAGTTCTACTTTGGCACCCACCCCTGATGTTTCTAGAAGCATACCTAATGTTCCCAGAATGCCCGGGTTGCTAATATCTTTACCCGCAGTAACCAGTTTTTTAGAACCTAACTTACCCATTACATCAATTTGAGCTTGAACAAGTGCTGGTTCTTTGTGAGTGGTAGTATCCCAATTTAAAGGAAATCTTGGATGCTGTCTACCATCCAAATCTATGGCCACTACTACTTTATTACCCACAATCGCATCACAGCTTGTAATTAAAGCATCTTCTGACACTATTCCTGTAATAGAAACATCTAGAGCATCATAAGGAGTATCAGGGTGCACATGGCCCCCTACCATTGGAACTCCGAATTTTTTAGCCCCGTCTTTTATTCCTTCCATAACTGCCTGGCAGGATTTTTCGTTATTAATAGAAAGGATATTAACCATACCTATGGGTTTACCCCCCATAGCTGCAATGTCATTTACATTTACCAGAACTGAACAGTATCCTGCCCAGTATGGATCAGCATCCATAAGTTTGCCCCATATTCCATCAGCAGCTAATAATATCAGTTTTCCATCACCAATATCTATTGCTGATGCATCATCACCAAAGTTAAGTATAGTATTCCCAGCAACATTGTAAACATCTTTTAAAATTGTTGTTATATCTTTAATAGGTTTTTTCCTTTTGATTCCTTCAAAACTTTTAATAGAATCTACAAGAGCGTTTAATTCCAAATCTACACCCCAATAATCTCATTTTCTTTAATAAAATATTTTACAGCAGTATTGTCAATGATTTGTAAAATTTCCTTTTTAAAATTTTCTATATCCTCTATTACTATCATTTCTTCACCACCAAAAGTTTCAGAGAATATTTTCTCTCCAATAATATCATCCCAACCACTTTCCAGTTCAATTATCATGGAACCTCTACTTTTAAATCCTTTTTCCACTACTTGATCCACATCACCATCGGTAATGCCAATAATAGGAATATCAAAACGATATAAAATATCCGCTGCTACTAGGGCGGTATCATCACCCACAGTAACAACCATATCGACGTCTTTAAGGCGATAAATATCTTCGGCAGCATGATTTAAAAAAGCGACTGTGAATTTATTCTTAAATTGTCTTGATTGGGTAATTCTGGGATTAACAATTGATCTTCTTAATAGGCCAGTTTTGACAATGGCATTATTTAAATCAATTTTATCCAGTTTTTCTACACCATGAATTTTTAATTTTCCGCCTTTGATTTCAGTTATAATACCATTTTTTGCGGTTAATATAACTTCATCGCTGGAGGATCTGCCAATAACAATTCCATTTAGAAAAATATTCTCATTAGGAGACACCCCTACAATTTTACGGTGGATTGTGTTTTTATGAATATTTCTAGAAGTTAATTCATTTTTTCCTATGGAAATTTCATTCATTACTTCCCGAGGATAAACCAATTTAAGGTTCATTTTAATTGCAATTTCTTGGGCTAACGGTCTGAGTGATTTTCTCCAAGGGATAACACATCCATCTATTTCACCAGGCCTTTCTATTTGGATGAGTAAAGGTTTAGTTACAGATTTTTTAAAAACCTTGTATCCAAAGACATGTCCAGTGATACATGATTTACCAGAATTTATTAGAAAAACTAATTCACAGCTTTCTTCTTGGAATTTATCTATGGACTCACTTGGAAGTCTTTTAGTAGATATATCAATTAAATCTTCCATTTTGGCATCAATAACTGCAGTACGACCCATAGTTCCCCCTAATCGCGCCTTAACATCCCCATATTTTTTTAAAAACTGGATTATTTTTAAGGCATAACCAGAATCAACAATAAATGGTCCGTGTACAACTACTCCAATTTGCATAAATAGTATTAGATATCAATTACTATTTTATAATTTGTCATTATTTTAAAATGTTTTTTATGGTTTCATCTGAAAAAACCTCTATTAAATTTATTTTTTCAACCTTTTTTTAAAAATTGGGGATCCACAAATTTCACACTCTTCAAAAGTATAGTCTTCAGTATATTGTTTTTTACATCCCTTGCAGACCAGTTTCCATCCATAAACCTCTTTTATACCGGAAGTCAAAACACTTTTAAATGGTAAGTTTAATAGTTTGGAAACATTTTGAATGGAATAATCATCAGTTAATAAAATAACTTCGCCTTCATTCTTTTTTACATACAATGCCAGAGCCAGAAGTTTTTTATCAGTTTTAGAAAGTCTCAATACATCGCCAGATTTTTTTATGGTTGATTCCGCCAATTCCATGCAATTAGAATCCGGTTCCTGAATATTTAAAAATCCATCATCTAAAGCATTTTTCATAATCATTTTTGATTGTAAATCTTTTAGTTCTTCTGTAACCTCAGAAATAGTATAATTATATTTATCTAATGGCCTGTAACCACCAATAAATGCTGAAGCATCTAAAACTTTGAATTTTGTTCTCATGGTTTCTCCATAATAATTAAAAGTATTAAATCTCTTTTGAAAACCATCTTTAAATAAATGATATAATTAAAAAAGAGGTTAATTCAAATTATTTAATTGATTGAAGCATTATTTACAGTTTAAGAGGATTATACAAAAACTTTTTATACTTTCAAAAACATATAATAATTGAGGGTAGGGTACTAAACTATTAAACTCATTATTGTTGCTAAAATTGGTATTAGAACCGCCTCCGATCCAATTTTACCCCTACCCAATTATTAATTCTTAATTTTTTTTATTACTTAATTTTAGCTAAATTAAATCATCTTATAAAACTTTTTATTTAATTCTTTGCGAAAATAATATTAATAAGCCTCTGAAATTAATATAAAATTTCATTAGTATAAAATTTTTATTTTAGCAATTTTTTTCATTTGTTTATCATTAAAGATTATTATATTCACCTTCTAAATATAATATAAATTTTAAATTAACTACATAAATATAATTATTCTTTATAAAAATATTAACCATTAATGGTGATTAAATGAAAAGTGAAAGCATGGAAACACATAAAAAAAATGTTCCATCCCATATTAAATGTGGAGTGATAACCCTCAGTGATTCTAAATTCGATAAATATAAAAAAAATAGCTGCACATGCAGTGATTTATCAGGGCATCTACTGTTAAAAACTTTAAAAAATAAATACGATGTTGAGAGTTATACCATTATTCCGGATGATGCTGAAATACTTTTAAAAACTATTCAAAAAATGGTTAATCAAGTGGATGTAATCCTAACTACAGGTGGTACCGGCATTGGTAGCAGGGATATAACTGTAGAGACTATTAAAGAAATATTTGAAAAAGAACTAGATGGTTTTGGAGAAATTTTCAGATCAGAATCATATAAACTACTGGGTGCTGGAGCAATTCTAAGTCGGGCCACAGCAGGAGTTTATAATAACACAATTATAATTGCAATGCCTGGATCTCCTAATGCAGTTCAATTGGGCCTTGATATCATATTTAATGAACTGGGGCATTTAGCCAGACATTTAAAAGAGTGAAAATTATTAAATTAATTTTCTTTAAAATTTATATAATTATTAAAAAAATTGATATGATTCTAATTTTAAATCTTATTTTTCTCGAATTCTTCAATAGAAATTAACGCTTCTAATTTAATCCCTTTCTTATTAAAATTATTTGAAGCACCTTCACATCGATCAACCACAACAAAAGCCCTTTTTACATGACCATTATTATCTTCGATAGCATCTATTGCCTTTAAAAGAGAATTTCCAGTTGTAGTTACATCTTCTACCACAACAACATTGTCTCCTTCTTTTAGATCTCCTTCAATTAATTTCGAAGTCCCATATCCTTTTTTTTCCTTTCTAATCATTAAAAGAGGAGTCATTGAATTTAAAGAAACGGCTGTAGCGATGGGGACTGCACCCAATGCAGGACCTGCTATTTTATCAATATTATCTTCCTTGATTTTAGAGCTAATTAATTCAGCAATGATTTTCAAGATTTCTGGATCAGTAATAGCCTTTTTCATGTCCACATAGTAATTACTTTCTTTACCTGATGATAAAATAAATTTTCCAAACCTTATAACCTGGTTTTTCTCAAGTAATTCCATTAAATGCTTTTTCTGGTTATTTTGTTCCTGCATGATTTACATACTCCTTTTTGTACATAGTAACAATCAGAACATACTACTCCTCCACAAAGAGAACAAGTATGCATTCTACCGGCTTTACCACATCTACTGCAAATTCCGATAACTTCCACCAAAACACCCGAAATATTTTATTGTTATTTATGAATTTTTATGAAAAAATAATTAAAAAAATATAATATATGGGGAAAGATTAAAAAAAAATCATATATTTTTTTCTTAATAACTAATTGATTTATTTATAAAAAATATGAGTATTTGGAGTAAATTATTCTACTCCACTTTTAAGAAGAACTTTATCTCCAATTTTTTTTACCATGTCAAAAGGCACTATTGTCTCCCCTTTAGACAATCCCAGACCTTCTGAGATTCCACCTTTGCTTAAAACCAACGCTTCTATTTTTCTGGTATCTGGATCAGTTTCGATATCTTTTACTTTACCGATAATAGTTGCAGAGCTATCTAATACCTCTTTACCTATAATTTCTTCCACAATTCTCATATTATCACCTTTAAATTTATTTGTATTCCCAAATATTTAAATATATTTAATTAATTATCTGGGGCTAAAAATACTAAAAAAAGAAAATTAAAAAAAAGTAATTATTGAAGGTTACATACCTTCAAAACATTTTTCGAGATGCTTTTTACTAGGTGGTCGAGTTAATAAGGTTATCACCACAGTAAAAATAGCAGCTACTGGTAGACCCACCACAATAGGATCCATAACATTCCATGGCATTCCTGTTATTAATGTTGCTTTTCCAAAAAGTAAATTAGAAATACCTAAAGCTGTTGCAGATTTACTGTAAACAAATAACAACCAGAACACACTAACTATCGTTCCAATGATCATTCCACTAATTACACCAGGAGTAGTGGATCTTTTCCAGAATATTGCACATACATACATAGTTAAAAATGCTGCGGCAGTAAGTGAGAACCAAAGAGCAGTTCCAACGGCTATAATATTAGCAGGTAGTAAAAATCCCAATACAACTGCAATAAGAACCGCGATTACTATCCCTCCCCGAGCAATAACAACTGTAGACGCTCCTTTCCGTTTGGTTAGAGTTTCATATACATCTCTTCCTAGGGCAGTTCCCTGAACATGGAACTGGGAAGAAAGCGTAGACATGGCTGCTGAAATTAATGTAATCATAAATATGTAAGCAAACCACAGAGGCATTGCCGTGGAAATAAATAATGGAATTATTTTATCCGCATTTCCTCCGGCAGCAGTAATGGCAATTTGGCCAGTGTTTTGTAAGAAATAAACATTAGATAATGCTCCTACAATAAATGCAGTACCGGTCATTAAAGCTATGAATATTCCTCCAACAAGTACTGCTCTGTTTAGTTCTTTATTAGATTTTACAGTCATGAATCTAACAATAAGTTGTGGCTGAGATAATACTCCTATTCCCACACCTAAAATCAAAGTAGATACCAATGTCCACCAGAATGGGCTACCGAATGCAGGAATCGATGTCCAGCCTGTAGCCCCTGTAGCTGCAGCTGCTTGTGGTAACAAGTTAGACATATTAGTTAAGGCCTGATTAGCTTCGGTTACTCCCCCCAGAATATAATAAATTCCAAATAAAAGGAATATCATTCCAAAGAACATTATTGTTCCCTGAACTGCATCAGTATACATTACTCCTTTTATTCCTCCAAAAATTACGTAAAGAGCTACGATTAATGCCATACCTATCAGAGCGAGTGAATAATCAATATTTAGAGTTGTTTCCACAAATCTGGCCATACCAATAAGAACCACCGAAGCATACAATGGCATTCCTAAAAATATGACTAACCCGCTGAAGTATTGTATAAATTTACTTTCATATCGACGGGATAAAAATTCAGGAAAGGTCAATGCCTTTAAATTATGTCCCATTTTTCGTGTTTTCTTACCAAAAAATACAAAAGCAATAAAAATTCCCACTAAAATATTTAATACAGTGAGCCATAAAAGACCCATCCCATAAACTCCCGCTACTCCTCCAAAACCCACTATAGCCGCAGTACTGATAAACGTAGCACCATAACTCATGGCCATGATGTACGGATGAGTAGTACGACCAGCCACCATGAAGTCTTCTGCGGTTTTAGTCTGCTTCCAAGCCACATAACCGGTGTAACCCAATATAATGATGTAAACTGAAGCAATTATAGATAACAATAATATATCCATAAGATCACAATCCCACTTAATTTATTAATTCAAACTAATTTTTAATTAGTTATATTTGATTATAATTGTAATAGAGATTATAAAGTGTATAATTTTACTATTTTTATTTCTAGCAAAATTTATCTAAAATCCCAGTTCTTTTTCTTCCATTTCTAATTCTTCTTTTTCCCATTCTAATTCTTCTTTTATCTGGTCTTCTTCATCTTCATCTCCCTTATTCCAGTTAAGAATACCATATATAACACATAAAAGAGTAACCAAAATACAAGCAATATACGCCCCCCAAACCCAGGGATCAGGAATACCCAAAACTTCCATAAACTCACCTCCCCATAAATAAAACATTTGAAAAATATTTTTCAATATTTAATTGTATTTGTTAATTCACTATTATTTAAAAATTCCTTAATAGATTTAAAAATGTAATCTAACATTAAAATACCATCATAATAGTTTTTTATAGAAAAGCTAAAAATAAAAAGCTAAAATAAATTTAGATGATATTTATTCATAATTATATTTTTAAATGATAAATGGTTAATCAGAATGTTAAAGCCCCTTAAAACATTTATCTATGTGTTCTTTAGATGGAGGTACTGTAATCAAACTAACCAGTACAGTTATAATCATAGCAACAGGTACGGCAATGACCAGAGGATCCACCAGTGACCATGGTTGAGCAGAAATAATCATACTTTGCCCATTTAAAGCTTTTAAAATCCCTAAAGAAGTAGCAGTTTTGCCATAAACAAACAATAGCCAGAATAAACTGGTTAATGTTCCTAACACCATACCTGCAATTACTCCATTTTTAGTAGCTCTTTTCCAGAATAATGCACAAATATAAGCAGATAAAAACGCAGCAGCGCATATTCCAAAGAATAACGCAGTTCCCTGAGCAATGATACTGCCGGGTAAAATAAACGCTAAAAACAGAGCTATTATGACTGCCAACAAAATTCCAATCCTAGTTATAGTGACAGAATGTTCTCCTTTTTTATTAAAAATCGTTTCATAAATATCCCTCCCCATTGAAGTTCCCTGTACGTGAAACTGTGAACTTAATGTAGACATTACAGCAGAAATTAATGTTAACATAAACAGATAAGTAAACCACTCTGGTAAAGCAGAATTAATGAAAATAGGAATAATCTTATCTATATTTCCTTGTGCCGCCTGTACTGCAATTTGACCAGTTTGTTGGAAAAAGAAAACGTTTGAAAGAGACCCCACCATATAAGCAGACCCTGTGATGACAAAAATGAAAATTCCACCAATTAAAACTCCCCTATTGAGTTCTTTATTAGATTTTACAGTCATAAAACGAACTACAAGTTGAGGTTGGGCCAGTACACCTATTCCCACACCAAGTATTATGGTAGAAACTAGGGTCCACCAGAAAGGACTGCCTAATGTCGGGAATGATGTCCATCCCGTCCCTCCAACTGCTCGAACAGATTCTGGAACCATAGAAGCCATATTGGTCAAAGCCTGGTGAGATTCTGTAATTCCGCCTAGCAAGTAGTAGGTTGCTAAAACTAAAAAAATCATTCCTAGGAACATTATAGTTCCCTGCAATGCATCAGTATACATTACCCCCTTAATGCCGCCTAGAACAACATATAATGCAACTATAACAGCCATAATTATAATAGCCAGATGAAAATCCATTTTTAGAGTTGTTTCCATGAATCTAGCAGCCCCAATAAGAACTACAGACGCATACAATGGCATTCCAATGAAAATAACAAACCCGCTGAAATATTGTATAAATTTACTATCAAATCTCCGTGATAAAAACTCAGGAAAAGTCAGAGCACCCAAATTATGTCCCATTTTACGTGTTTTCTTGCCAAATAATACAAAAGCAATGAAAATTCCAATCAGAATATTAAAGAATACAAGCCATAAAATTCCCATACCATACTGTCCAGCTATACCACCAAAACCTACTATAGCCGCAGTACTGATAAACGTAGCACCATAACTCATAGCCATAATGTAAGGATGAGTAGTACGACCAGCCACCATAAATTCTTCAGCAGTTTTAGTCCGTTTCCAAGCCACATAGCCTGTGTAACCCAGTGTAATAGTGTATATTAAAATAACTATTGATAACAACAATATATCCATATAATCAAATCCTCATTTAAATCTAAATATATAAAATTTTTAATCAATTTTTTACAATTCATTTTATCTAGAATTCTAGTTCTTTTTCTTCAATTTCAATTTAATTTTGGCCGTTCTAGATTATCTCTATTGGTATTATTCATCTTTATAGGTCTTTTCCAGTTAAGAGTACCATATGCAATAATAAAAAATTAACAAAATACAATCAATATAATCTCCCCAAAACAAAGAATCATAAATACCCAAACTTCCCCAAGCGCCTCCCAAACAGATATTAATTAATACTATTAAAACAACCGTAATTTGTTTTCAATATTTAATCATTACTATCTAAACAATAATCTTATTTAAAAATTCCCAAAAGATTTTTTTAATGAATAATAATTCTAAGTAATAAGCAAATAAATATAATCTAATAATAAGAAAAATTTTAGAATAAATAATTTATAGTTAAATTAAAGAAATTTTCAATAATTTAATAAAAATCATTTAAAAATAAAGGCACAGTGATTAACATGATCTGGAATCAAGAAGCCGAATGCATGCCATTAAAAGAAAAAGAAGAATTACAGCTAAATTTATTAAAAAAAGTAGTTGAAAGAGCCTACGAAAATGTTCCTTATTATAAAAATCTTTTTGACAACTTAAAATTAAAACCAGACGATATTAAAAGTCTAAAAGATATAGAAAAACTTCCTTTTACGACAAAAAGTGACCTTAGAGATGCATATCCATTTGGAATGTTTGCAGTTCCAGAAGAAGAAATTATAGAAGTACACACTTCTTCCGGAACTACAGGTAAACCCACCGTGTCAGGATATACTCTTAAAGATCTGAAAATTTGGGGTGAAGTGATGGGAAGGGCCCTTACTATGGCAGGTGCTGGTAAAAAGGATAAAATACAAAATTGTTATGGTTATGGATTATTTACGGGAGGATTAGGAGTCCATTATGGAACTCAAGCCATAGGCGCCACAGTAATTCCAATTTCTGCTGGTAACACCCAGCGCCAGATTGAGATTATGGAAGACTTTAAAACCAGTATAATAACATGTACTCCTTCTTATGCACTTTATCTAGCAGAAGTACTGGAAAAAAATGGTGTGGATATAAAAAATCTTAATTTGAAGGCTGGTGTTTTTGGAGCAGAAATGTGGACCGAAGAAATGAGAAAAACCATAGAAAAACGTTTAAATATCTCTGCCTTGAATATTTACGGGTTAACGGAAATCATAGGCCCTGGTGTAGCCCAAGAATGCGAAGAAAAGAATGGATTACACATTTTTGAAGACCATTTTTATCCAGAAATTATAGACCCCAATACTAAAGAAACACTTGGAGAAGGTGAAAGGGGTGAACTAGTTTTAACCACACTAACCCGAGATGGAATGCCCATTCTAAGATTTAGAACAAAAGATATAACCTCTCTTAGAAAAGAAAAATGTGGTTGTGGTCGTACCATTGTGAGAATGGAAAGAATTACTGGTAGAACAGATGATATGTTAAAAATACGTGGCGTTATTGTGTTTCCATCCCAAATTGAAAGGGCTCTTTTAAAAATTGAAGGTTTGGAACCACAATATCAAATCATCGTTACTCGTCCTGGGCATCTGGATGAACTGGAAGTTCAGGTTGAAGCATCATCAAACCTATTTTCTGATGAAGTTAAACATGTAGAAGAAGTAAAGAAGAAGATTGAATCACGTATTCATAATGAAATAGGGTTAAGGGTTAATGTAACCTTGGTTGAACCAGAAAGTCTTCCTCGGAGCGAAGGTAAAGCCATACGTGTTTTAGATAAAAGAGATTTTTCTTGAATTATTTATATTTTTAGCTGAGATATTAAAAAAAATAATAAAAAATGAAGAGGAGATTAAATGAAATTAAAACAAATTTCAATATTTCTAGAAAATAAAGAAGGACGATTAAAAAAAGCTATAAACATTCTCTCTCAATCCCATATAAATATCAGGGCTCTTTCCATAGCAGACACATCTGAATTTGGTATTCTACGATTAATAGTTCACGACTCTGAAAAAGCTCAAAAAAAATTGGAAGAAAAGAAATTTGTGGTTAAAGTCAATGAAGTAATAGCCGTAGAAGTTCCTGATCAACCTGGTGGCCTTGACAGCATATTAGAAATATTATATGATTCTAAAATCAATGTGGAATATCTTTACGCCTTCGTAGAAAAAAATGAAGATAAAGCTATAGTGGTAATAAAGACTGAAAATATTGATGATGGTATTAATGCGCTGGAAAATAAAAATATTAGATTAATGTCTTCGGAAGATGTTAACCTAATTTAATTTTTTAAATGAATAGAATAAATAATATGGTTTCCATTTTAATGATAAATAAAAAATGATTAAAATTCATTTTATTTACCAAGCAAATGGTATAACTATTATTTAACTCCATTAGAGGATTTAACAAATCTAAACCCGCTTTCAAAGGCATTCATATTAATTGAAATACTTTTTTCAGGTAAATTATTCCGCATAGAAGCTAAAATAGATTTTTTATCTATGGGAAACTTAAAAACTGCTGTAGCAGCACCTAGCATCACCATGTTGAGTGAAAGAACATGGCCTGCCTCTCGAGCCATGCTTTCTGCATCTAATGCAAATACATTATCCGATATGAATTTCAAATTAGAAGTAATATCATCCAAGTCAGGATAACGAAATTTGCTGGCCGAAATATTAGATGGCATGATGGAAGAAGTATTGAAAATAATGGCGGTGTTTTTATTAGCCTTTGGAGATGCGCGAAGAGCTTCCAAAGGTTCAAATGCCAGCAAAAGATCTGTTTCACCTTCAGGAATTATGGAACTCTTGGAGTCCCCAATTTTAAGTTCAGTTGAAACCACACCCCCACGTTGGGCCATTCCGTGAATTTCACTCATGGCCACCTTTTTTTGTTCAAAAATAGCTGCTTCTCCAATAACAATAGATGTTTTTATTATTCCTTGACCACCTACCCCACAGATATAAATATTGTAAGGTGGTTTGTATGTTAAAGAACTGGAAATTGTTTTAAAATCTTTAGAGTTATCACAATCACAATTATCAGTGTTTTTATTATTACACATATATTTCTGCATAAAAATCACTTCCGAAGCCTTATTGCTTTATCCTGACAGGCCTGAACGCATACAGTGCAGCCTATACATCTCGAAGGATCTATTTCAATAGAAACACCTTCCTTATTTTCTATCTTATAAATAGCTGGACAAGCTACTTTAGAAATACATTCCATACATTGGTCACATTTATTAGAATCAACTACCATGCTTTTCTTTTTAGATTTTTCTTTAGTTTTCAGTAGAACACAAGGATAACGTGATATTACTACAGCCACACCTTCAAAGTTTAAAGCCCTTTCAAGGACGTCTGTAGTCTTTTTAATACTCATAGGATTAATATTTTCCACGAATTCCGCCCCAGTAGCCTTAACAATCTTTTCAATGGAGATTTCAGGAGCAATTTCACCCATTCCATCCATTGGAAGTCCTGGATGAGGTTGGCCTCCAGTCATTGCAGTAGTACGGTTATCCAAAACTATGAGCACGAAATTGTGTTTGTTGTGCACTGCATTAATGAGCGGAGGAATCCCCGAATGGAAAAATGTTGAATCCCCAATAAAACACACAATTTTCTGATTGGTGGCTTTTGAAAATCCACAGCTGGTCCCAATACTAGACCCCATAGCTAAAAGATAATCAGCCGCATTATAAGGGGCCTCAATTCCTAAAGTATAACATCCAATGTCCGTGGGGAAAATGATATCCTTTTTACTAATTTTAAGATTTTTACGAGCATTTCTAATAGCATAATAAACCGCACGGTGAGGGCATCCCGCACAAAGTGTAGGAGGGCGATTAGGAAGTTCCATTTCGATATTATTTTCTGTTTCTTTTAAATTTGATCCAATATCCAACTTTAAAACATTAGTTAAAGCATTTTTTATTATATCTTGATTAAACTCGTAAATTAATGGCAATGACCCATCTAGTTTTCCATGAACATTTTTTCTTATTCCTTTACTTCCTAAGACATTTAACAGCTCATTTTCCATGATTGGATCAACTTCTTCAGCCACCATTATTTTATCCAAGTTCTTAATAAATTTTAGTACCAAGTCTTGAGGGAAAGGGTAGGAAAATCCTAGTTTAAGGATCGGAATATCGAGACCTAGCTCGGCCACAACATCATAAGCATAATTAAAAGCACTTCCGCTGGCAATAATACCCATACATGAACAACTGAATTTTAAATTTGAATCTTTATCAAGTTTTTTTCCATTATAATAAATTTCATTCAAATCAGAATTATTTGAAACATCTTTAAGATCCTCAATTTTTTCAACCAATTCTTTATGCATTATTCTAGCTGTTTTAGGAACTGGTACAAACTGATCTGGATTTTTTTGGAAGAATCCTTTGGGATTTGAGTATGAAGAAGTTTCTTTTTCATTTTTATCAAGATTAGGAATATCATTTAGTTCTACAATACCCCTCATGTGGGAAACTCGCGTAGTGGTTCTGAGCAAAACAGGTATTCTGAATTTTTCAGATAGTTCAAAGCCAATTTTCATGTAATCCTTTATTTCCTGAGGGTTAGATGGTTCTAAAATAGGGACATTAGCAATTCTTGCGTAATGGCGATTGTCCTGTTCATTTTGAGATGAAAACATAGATGGGTCATCCGCAGATAAGATTACCATTCCGCCTTCAACACCCGTGTAAGCGACACTCATAAAAGAATCAGAAGCCACATTAAGACCTACATGTTTCATAAAGGTAAATGATCTGACTCCAGAAGCTGCGGCTGCGGCAGCAACTTCTAATGCAACTTTTTCGTTAATAGAAAATTCAAAATAAATATTAGCATCATTTGCTATCTTTGAAAATACATCTCCAATCTCAGAAGATGGTGTGCCGGGATAGGTGGCAGCTATTGAAATTCCTGCCTCTAGTGCCCCCCTAACTGCTGCTTCATTTCCCAATAAAAAGAGTTTATCCCCAGGTTTACCATAGACGATCTCTTTGAGATTCATTCAATCACCTTGTTATTGTTATTGATATTAATTCAGCCATAATACAATTTATTTTATTTTATTCTTATTTTTAGTTTAAAGTATTTAAATTCATTAAATTCATTAAAAAAGAGTTTATATACTATAAAAAATATTTTTTACATTATAGTGTATAAATTAAAAATGTTTATTGAGATATAAATAATTATTTCTTAAAATTAAATTTTATTAAATATGAGTACAAAATTTTTATTTTATATTTACTAAGAGATTTCTAATGAATTTTTCAATTGTATTATCCTAATTCAGATTGATTGATTTTTATCCTTTAAAACCTTTTATTAATGAGTATATTATTAAATTCACTTATTTTGAATTAAAAAATTAATTTAATAATACAAAAATACATTAATCTTTTTAAAAGAACATTATGCAACTTTAAATCATTAAAAATCGTTTTAAATCATTAATTCTTGGCTTTTAAATATCTTTATATTATATATAAACATAATATTATTTTAAAATAATCATATATTCTGGTTTTAATATTATCAATAGTAAAGAAAATTAATATTCATTAAATTCTAAAGAGATTAGATTCATGTAGATTTAAGCATTTAACTGGAGATAAAAATGATAAAAATCAAGGTTTTAAGATTTGATCCAGAAAAGGATTCTGATTCCCACCTGGAAACTTATGAAATAGAAGAAAATGAAAGGATGAAAGTGTTGGATGCCCTTAATTTCATAAATGATAACTATAATGCCAATCTTGCTTTCAGAAGTTCTTGTAGGGCGGGTCAGTGCGGCTCATGTGCCTTGAAAATGGATGGAAATGTGGTACTAGCATGTAAGGCCGAAATACATGCAGGAGCTATTATAGAACCTCTGGATTTTCCGGTTATAAAAGACATCATAGTTGATCGAAAGGAAATAGAAGAAAAAATAAATCAAATGAAATTATTTTTAGAAAAAGGCAGAAATAATGAATGTTTTGGTCAAGTTCCCGACTTAATTCCTTCAGTTGATTGTGCTGAATCTAAAAAGTTAAGGGGCTGTATTGAATGTTTTTCATGTTTATCAGCATGTCCAGTCATGAAAGAAAGTTCAGAGTATTCAGGACCTTATTTTATGCAATATATATCCAAATTTGCTCTTGATCCGCGCGATTGTGCAGATAGGGCTATGGAAGGATTTGAAGAAGGGTTGTACTGTTGTACAACTTGTGGAAAATGTGCTGAAGTTTGTCCAAAAAATATAAGTATCCCTGGGGATGCCATAGAAAAATTAAGGGCAATTGCGTGCCAAGAAGATGTTGGGCCGCTCGAAGCTCATAAAAATCTTAAAAAAACCATTAGTCAAACCGGAAGATCCGTGGATAAAGTGGGAAAAAGTTTTATAGATTCTATTAATCAATCATCCAGTGATTCATCTGGTGAAACAAAAAAACCTAATGTGGCCTTTTTCACTGGATGTCTGGTAGATTACCGAATGCCTCAAGTGGGACAAGCACTATTAAAAGTTTTAAAAGAGCAAGGTATCGCAGTTGATGTTCCTCAAGACCAAGTATGTTGTGGTTCTCCCATGATACGAACAGGTCAGCCAGAAGTTGTTAAAGAATTAGTAAAGCAAAACAAAAAAGCCTTGAGCGGTTACGACACCATTATTACTGTTTGTGCTGGTTGTGGGGCCACCTTGAAAAAGGATTATCCAAAATTTGGAGCAGAATTTAATGTAATGGATATCAGCGAATTTTTGGCGGATAATCTTGATATTTCTTCCACCAAACCCGTAAATATGAAAGTAACCTATCATGACCCTTGCCACCTTAATCGAAGTCAAGGAATTCATATGCAGCCTAGGGAAATATTAAAAAAAATTAAGGGGCTGGAATTTGTGGAAATGGATGAACCTGACAGGTGCTGTGGTTCAGGAGGCGGAGTTAAATCCGGAAAACCAGAAATTGCTTCTGCATTAGGCCAAACAAAAGCGGAAATGATTAAAAAACTAGACGTGGATGCTGTGATTACCATCTGTCCTTTCTGTCAAATTCATATCCGAGATTCACTTGAAAAAGAGGGTTTAAAAGATATAAAAGTCCTTAATTTACTGGAACTGCTAGATATGGCATATGATGAGTAATTAACATATTATACCTGTTGATATCATGGATTTTTTAAAAGATTACATAAATATTGTGTTTGTAGAACCAGAATCTCCCGGAAATATTGGTTTTCTAGCCAGAACCATGAAAAATTTTGGTCTTTATAATTTAATTTTAATCAATCCTTGTGAATTGAAAAAAGAGGCTTATTTCCAAGCTATGCACGCCAAAGAAATAGTATCCCATGCCAAAATATATGATTCATTGGCAGAATTATTGGAAACAGAAAACATGGATTTCATTATTGGAACTAGTGGCACTCCTGGTGGGAGCTACAAATTATCACGCATACCCCTTAAACCACATCAACTAGCAGAATCAATTAATTCAACTGGCAAAATAGCAATATTATTTGGAAGAGAGGGGAATGGATTATATAATAATGAGATAGAACTTTGTGATGCTTTAGTAAGCATACCTACAGACAAAAAATATCCAATAATGAATATAACTCATGCAGCAGCTATAGTTTTATATGAACTTTTTAAAAATAAAAGTGAATTTCAGGTCAAGGGTTTGGAAGAGGCTTCTTTAAGTGAAAAACAGAGCTTAATAAATGAAATGGGAGAAATGATTAAAAAACTCAATATTCCTGAACATAAAGAGAAAAACGGTGCAAAAACATTTAAAAATATTATAGGTCGTGCATTTATAACCGGTAGAGAAGCACATACCCTTAAAGGGATTTTGAGAAGAATAAACCGGAAAATATAATAAATAATAAATATTCTTTTTATAGTTTGAATCTAAGTTTAATAGGAATATAAATAAGATTAAATTTCAAATTAATTAATGATTTATTTTAATTCAAAAATATCTGGAAAATAATATGATATTTGGATTGGGGCCATTAGAATTAACATGGACACCAAAAGAAGGCAATATATTAATTTAGGAGTAGGTAACAGGTCTGGAATACCTAATATTATTATGATATTTCCCAATTAATTTTAAAAACTCAAAAAATAAATTAAATTAAAATTCTAAAAATATTTAGAAATGAATACAGATTATAAATTTTATTAATAAACTAAAAAATAATGTAAATCGTAGTATTTAATTAAAAGTGATTAAGAGGTTTATAGATGGCAATTCTGAGCGACAGTGACATAAAAAAATATTTGGAAGAAGGTTTAATAGTAATTGATCCATTAGAAGACCTTGAAAGACAAGTACAACCATCTTCAGTTGATTTAAGGATTGGTAGTGAATTTAAAGGTTTCAGAATTATCAGAAAACCGTTCATAGACCCTAAAGATAAATTAGATATGGAATCATATATGGAATCATTTCACATTTCAGAAAATGAAGCATTTATTATACACCCTGGAGAATTTGCTTTGGCCACCACATATGAAACCGTGCATCTTCCTGATAATTTAGTTGCTCGAGTGGAAGGACGTTCATCTATGGGACGTTTAGGTATAACAATGCATGTTACAGCAGGTTATATCGATCCCGGTTTTCAGGGGAAAATTACCTTAGAAATTTCTAATATAGGAAAAATGCCAGTGGCTCTTTATCCTGGGCAGAGAGTATGTCAAATTGTTTTTGAAACCATGACTTCTCCTTCAAAAAAACCATACGGCCATCCTGATAGAGATAGTAAATACATGGGACAGACTCGGCCTGAAACTAGTAAAATAAAACATGATTATGAACTAAAAAACAATGAGCTTTAAATGAGTCATTAATCCTTTAATAAATATAATTTACTAATTAAATCATTATTATAAGATTAATAATTATAAAAAATTCATCAGGAGATAAACTATGAAGCATGAAAATGTCATGAATGTTGCCAAAAAAAGAGGATTTTTATGGTCTTCATTCGAAATATACTCCGGAGTATCAGGTTTCGTTGATTACGGTCCCTTGGGCGCCATATTGAAAAATAATGTCATGGAAAAATGGAGAGATTATTATATCGTGGGAGAAGGATTTTATGAAATTGAATCCCCAACTATCATGCCTGAAGAAGCTTTAAAAGCATCCGGACATGTTGATCATTTTACAGATCCTATGACTGAGTGTAAGGAATGTTTAGATGTTTACAGAGCAGACCATATACTCAAAGCAGCCACAGGACAAGAAGTAGAAGGTCTGGAAAATCAAAAATTAACTGAGATCATCTCTGATGAACAAATTAGGTGTCCAAAATGTGGAGGCCATCTAACACATGTGTGGAGCTACAACCTCATGTTCCAGACACTTATTGGGGCAAAAGGGAAAAAAACAGGCTATATGCGGCCAGAAACTGCTCAGGGAATATTTATCCCATTTAAACGATTATTAAGATTTTTTAGAAATAAGCTCCCATTTGGAGTTGTTCAACTGGGTAAGGCCTACAGGAACGAAATATCACCACGCCAAGGAGTAATAAGACTTCGAGAATTCACCCAAGCCGAGGCCGAAATTTTTATTAATCCTGCAGATAAATCACATCCTCAATTCTCAAAGATATCCTCTGAAATACTGAGTTTATATTCTTCAGATTGTCAACTAAATTCAAAAGATCCACTAAAGATTACTACTCAAGAAGCAATGGATAAAGATATAGTATCAAGCCAAATGCTTATTTACCAGCTGCATATAGCTCAAAAATTTTTAAGAGAGATTGGAATACCCGACAAAGCTTTAAGATTCAGACAACACCTTCCTACAGAAATGGCGCATTACGCTATAGATTGCTGGGATGTTGAGGTTCATACCGATAATTACGGGTGGGTGGAAATTATTGGAATCGCTGATCGAACCGATTATGATTTAAAATCACACAGCGAGCATAGTGGTGAAGATTTAAGAGTTTTCATCGAATATCCTGAGCCTAAAAAAGTTAAAAAGATTGTAGTTAAACCCAATATGGCTAAATTTGGACCTGCTTTTAAGGGAGCTGCACCCCAAATAATTAAATTTCTGGAAGGCGCTGATTCCAATCAGATTCAACATGCATTACAGGATGAAGGCCGTTTCTCAGTAAAATTAGATTCTACTTATCATATATTGCCAGAACATGTGAAATTTGAAGAAGTGGATGAAGTGGTTCGTGGTGAGAAAATATTTCCTCATGTTATAGAACCCTCCTTTGGAATAGACCGAATAGTATATTCACTTCTTTTACACTCCTTTAAAGAAGAAAAAGATCGTTCTTACTTTAAGCTGGCAAAAGACATTGCCCCAGTAAAAGTAAGCGTTTTTCCCCTCCTTAATAAAGAAGAAATGAAAGAAATGGCCCAAGATATACAATTTAATTTAAGAAAAAACGGATTTATTGCAGAATACGATTCTTCAGGAACTATTGGCCGTAGGTACGCTAGAGCAGATGAAATTGGAGTTCCTTTTGCCATAACCGTGGACCATGATTCACTTAATGATAAAACCGTTACCATAAGAAATAGAGATGATTCTGAACAGTTTAGAATACCCTCCGAAAAGGTTCCAGAAATTCTTTTAAGTCTTTTAAAGTCAAAAATAGAATTTAAAGATCTTAAAAATCTCTAATATTTTTTATTATAATTATGTAAATTGAAAATTCATTGAATACAATATTTTTTAATAATAAAAATATATTTATTGGATTTTAATAGTTTTTGTGTCCATTAAATTGCTGTTCTTTTTATAATATTCGAATAGTTCATTTCCCCAATCCAAAGAATCTCTATGATGTCCCATGAGTAATCGTGAATTATCATAAACTCCATTCTCTTGGAAAAGACCAATACAAATAAAAGTATCAGAAACAACACAGTTTATTTCTAAAAGTTCTGAGCTTATCCATATCTCAAGATTGCCTTTTTCGATGAAATTTTTTATTATAGATGGGTCGAATTGCCATATAAACTGTTTAAAAATATCTTCTGCAACAATTAACTTCACATGGCAACCTTTAATTAAAATATTATGAATAGCATCAGTATGCCCCGAAAAACATATGGATAGAACAGCATTCATTTTATTAGCATCTGATAACAGGTTCAAATAGTTGGTAAATGGTTTATCTAGATTATCAAGTGTTGCTTCAACTAAAAATGTTTCCCTCAAATTATCAATATTTTTTTGAAGATTCTCAGGTATTGCATCCAATTTATGGTTTTTCCAAAAAATTGATTGCTGTTTAAAAGTATCAAACTTTTTCATTAATTTAATTAAGTTTAAAGCAATAATCTTGCCAGTAGGTGTTAAATAAGAAATATTTCCCTTACGATAAATCCATTTCTTCATTTCCATCTCTTTCAAACTATGTGCAATGGTTGTTGAAGCAATACCAGTTATTTGATTTAACTCATTGAATTTTTTAGGGCCAGAATGAAGGCTGATTATAATATTCATTCTTACCTTAGATGCAATTAAAAATTTCAAATCATTTACGTCATCTTCTAAACAGTAAAAATTTTTTGTCAATTAAATCAACTCTGAGAAGCCATTATTTGTACTAGAATATCGATTTCAACTTCTTCTGACTTTTGATAATAATAATCAAATAATTTTTTTGTCCATTCAATAGCAGCCGATTTTTTACTTATCAAATCCTTACTTTGATCATAAACTCCATCATCGCCAAAAAATCCTAATGACATGAAATTATTGGTAACTGTAAACGCTATGTTTAAATCACCAGGGTATCTTCTTATCTTAAGATTTTTATTTTCCATTAATACCCTCATATTCTCAAATCCAACAGTATCCAGTGTCTTTTTTATAATATCATCAGTAAGCACCAAGCAAGCCTTAACATCATTGTGTAGTAAATCCTGAAAAATATCCATATAATCCGGGTGAGAAATAGGTGAAACACCAAATATTTCATTGGAATCTTTTAATAAGATTTTAAAGTTATTATGAATTTTGTAGATATCAGCTCTGCTGGACTCCACCATATTAGAATCAAAAAACACACCTATTTCTTCCATTAGAAAATCAGGAACTCCACCAATATCATGATTTAAGAATAAATCTGGAAAATTATTAGATACTTTTATTGCATTATAAAAATTGAAAATAGAATATAATTTAATTCTTCCAAAAGAAGATAACATAAAAGTACCATCCACTTTTTGAACTAAATCTTCTTCTATCAATCTCTTCATATTACTAAATATGGCTGGAAAACTTAAACCATGGTAATTTTTTATTTCCTTTGATGTTTTAGGCCCATCAACTAAGCATAGCATAATTTGAAGTCTTATTTTTGATTTAACCATGAATTTTAAATCTTCTTGGACATTACCATACAAATCAAATAGATGTTTCATTTGATATTCCCCCATATGAAGAATAACTATATTTGTATGTTACTTACTTAAAAAGATTAGGAGAAAAATATAGATTATTCCATTAAAGTTGTGATGAATATGATTGATGCCCACATACACGCAGATACTCGGCCCTATGAAGATTTTGAAAAAATGGTTATATCTGGAATTGATACTGCCATAACTTGCGCGCATGATCCCCTTAGAATGAGCAAATCAGAAGTGGTGCTAGACCATTTCCATAGGCTCCTAAATAATGACGTTAAAAGAGCTAAATCAAATGGATTAAATTTGTATGTTGCTCTGGGTATTCATCCTCGAAGTATATCACCAAACCATGAAATAGTAATTCAAAAAATATCGGATCTGCTGGAAAATGATTTAATATTAGCCATAGGAGAAATCGGACTGGAAACAGCGTCTTCTGCAGAAAAAAATATTTTAATTGAACAATTACAGTTGGCAGATGATTTAAATAGAAAAGTAATAATCCACACCCCCCGAACCAACAAAAAAGAAGTTACACAAATTACAAAGGAGATTATTCTAGAAAATATTGATCCATCTCTGGTTTTGGTGGAACATGTTAATAAAGAAATTGTTGGTGATCTAATTGAACATGATTTTACTATGGGATTAACGATTCAACCCCTCAAAATGTCACCAAATGAAGCTATTGATCTTTTAAAAGAATATGGGACTGAAAAATTTATTTTAAATAGTGATATGAGTTCTTCTCCATCTGATCCATTATCTGTTCCAAAAACTGTGCACCAAATGATACTTTCCGATTTTGAAAAGGAGGATATTGATGCAGTTTCAAGAAAAAATGCTTCTGAATTCTTTAACATATAAAAAGTAAATATATTTTATTTAAATTCCACCTAACTTGCCTATACATCGGCCAGCACATTCAGTTGCATATTCCAAACAAACATCCATTTTATGACCATTAATCCATTTAGAAATAAATCCCGCGGCAAATGAATCTCCAGCCCCAGTTGTATCCACAACATCTGTTTTACTCGGAGAACATTCAATAATTTCATTTTTGGTATAAAGAGAAGATCCCTTATCTCCTTTAGTTACCACCAGTAAAGGAACTTTTTCTTCAATTAAAAATTTGCTTCCGTTATCCCATCTCATTCCAGTTAAAATTTCGACTTCTTTTTGATTTAAAAAAAGTATATGTGTATTAGATAAAATTGGGTCCAATTTATTTATTCCAAAAGAACATAAAAGGGTTCCCGGGGCAAATGATAATAAATTGGCATTTCTAGCGGCTTCATGGGCTATTTCCCAATAAGTTCCTGTTAAATGAAGCAAACTAGCCGATTTTATATAATCAAAATCTTTCTCTTTTAAATTTAATTTTTCATTTGCTCCAATAAAAGAATAAATAGATCTTTTTCCATTATTATTCACACTAATAAATGCCATTCCTGTTTCCGCATTTATTTGATTTAAACAGGTAACATCGACATTTTTTTGATTCAAATTCTTTAAAATAAGATCACCGTATTGATCATTTCCAATTTGGGCGATTATGCCTGATTTGAATCCATTTAAAGACATATTTACTGCAAAATTTAAAGCAGACCCTCCAGGGATTTTTTTAATCTTTTCAATGTACATTTCCCCATCAGGTTCCACAAAGGACGGTACCTTTAAAATAAAGTCCATATTACATGTACCGACTGTAACCACATCTAAAATCAAATATAACACCTTAAATTATTGTAAATTCAGTTATTAATATCAAAAATAATAAAAAAGAAATAATAAAAATTTAAATTATCTTCTGCCCATTAACCCATCAATGAGCTTAATAATAACTCCTTTCTTATCAGGCTCTATTGGCTGATATTCTTCTCCAATTAAATCAGCTGCTAGTTTCATAATGGCATTAGTAGTAGGAGATTTAGGGTTTTTAATAACAATTGGCTCACCAAAAGCAGCTGCTCGGCTAACTTCATGGTCATCCGGTACAACCGCAATAACCGGAACTTCCAAAATTGTTTCAATTTCGTCAACTGTTAAAAATGTTTTATCATGCTGTTCCCTGTTAATTACCACACCCACAATATTTACACCTAGTTTGGTTGCAATAATTTTCGTTTTAAGTGCATCACTAATAGATGGTACTTCAGGAGTAGTAACCAGTAAAAGCTCGTCTGCTGCAGCAAGTGCAGCAAGTGCATCTTTCTCCAGCCCGGCCGGAGCATCGATTAACAATATATCGGTATCTTCCATTAATCTAGATAAAGCATCTTCTAAACGATCCATTTTAACATTTCGAAGACCTTCCAGAGATATACCTGCTGGTACAATTCGAACTCCGCTTGGCCCCTCGTAAATAGCATCTTCAATTGATGCTTCACCAGCCAATACTTCATGTAGAGTAACAGATTTACCTTCCATACCTAAAATAAGCTCCAGGTTGGCCATAGCAATATCTGCATCTAAAACTACCGTTCTTATACCATAAGTAGATAATGAAACTCCTAAATTAGCAGTAATAGTGGTTTTTCCAACCCCACCCTTACCTGATGCAATAGTGATAACCCGAGTCATTTAATACCTCCCGAAATTGTTCATTTCATAAATTTGTTAATTCAAATCTATTAGAAATCAATAAATTAATATATATTTTATTGATATCTTACTATTTAAATAGTCACGATAAAAAATAGAATTAATAAACAAAAATAAAAAAATAGAATCGAATTAATGTTTGAATATAATATCAAAAGTGATTTTTTAAATCTTCTATCACTTTACAATCTCTATATTGATTTCAAAATTTTCCACAATTTCAGGATATTCTCTGAAGTTTTTGCGTATCTCCATCTCCACAATATCCAAAATTTGGTACCTTAAATTTTCCACAGCTTTAGCTTCTCCCATTAATCTTGAGAAAAGGCCTTTTGTTTCGTATTCGGTGATGACTCTTATTTTACCCCCCAATACATTCGTATATTCAAGGAAAACCATAACTTCTGTGCCTTTTATTTTTGGCATGCCCATAACCGATTTTTTTATCTTGTTCATCAGGGTTAATTCAATTTTTTCCATTTCAATACTACTTAAAGTACCGCCTTTATAGGTTTCCAAAATGTTATCAATCTCTTCTTCCTGAATGTCCTTTAAACCATATTTTTGCATAAGTTCTTCCCGATCCACCGGTATTTGCAGTTCTTCTTCATCAATTATTGACTCTTCTGTACTTTTGGGAGAAGATTCTTCTGATGATTCTTCGATAATTTCTTTAACTGGTTCAGGGAGTATATCCGGGGTTTGAGATTTAATATCTTCATTAACAGTTTTAGGTTCATTTTTAGGAGAATTCACATATTCCTCATTTTTAATCTGTTTTTTATGAACTTCTTCAACTGGTTCAGAAGGCTCAACAAAAACTGATTCCTGTGTTGAAGATGTTTCCACAGATTCCTTTTTTATTTCGGGAACATTTTCCTTGACTTCTTTTTTTATATCTGTCAAGGGAACTTCCTCGACCACCTCAGTTACTTTTTGAGGAGGTTTTTCAGGAATCTTCTCAGAATATATATCTTGTTCTACTGTTTTTTCAGCCCCCATTTTAGAGATGGGTTGCCTGTAACTGGCTGCTTGAGGATTAAACAAATCTTCCCTACCATAAATATCGCTTTGAGAATTTTTGTCAATGGCTTTGTTAGGAGATGTTTTTTCATCTTTAGGAGAATCCAGTTTATATGTTTTATTTAAATCTAATAAGTAGCCTATTTGAGAAGATTTTAAATCAAAAACTTCTATAAGGCTATCACTCTTTTCCATAGCTTTTTTTATCTTGTTCAAAGCATCATTTTTAAAGTATTTATCATAAGAAACTGCAACAGGTTTTCCCTCTTCGAAAAGAATATAACCTTCTTCAGATCCATGCGTAATCCTGATAAATCCATCGTATTCTTTATCAGACATTTTTTCCATAAGTTCTGAATATTCCAATTCATCAGCATATGAAACCTGAGATGGTTTAGTGATTGGTAGTTCCATTTTTTTACCTCAAATCTGTTTTGAGAGATAAATTAGTTAATTAAATCCCCCATTACAGCCCAAATAATAACTAATGATAATTTTATTATCATTCATATATATAAAAATTTAATCTTTTCTTATGAGTTTTATTTCGGGAGGAGTGATAATCAATACATTTTTTCCGGTTTTGCAAAGAAGTATAACCTCTACCCCAATTCTCTGGCGGACATCTTTAATTTTTTCGCCTGCCAGCTTGAAATCTTCTGGAATTTCATTCTCTAGATAGGTCATATCAAGAATAACCGGGTTTTTTTCCTCAGTAATCTGATTTATGGCATGATCAATATCATCAAGGTTCTTGACTTTCATTAAAATAATTTCATAAAACGAATGTTCTGGAACAATAATTGTATCGGAATCCTCTCTTTCCTTTTCATCTTCTTCAAGGCCAAGGTTTTTCTTTACAAAATCCATCATGTCTTTCATTTTAACTCTCCCCTAAATATTCAATAATTACCTTTAATAATTGTGAAGAACCACCATTTTTTACATCAAACGATGGAAGTTTGTATTTATCCTCATATATTTTAATTTGACCTTCTTTTTCAGACACATTTCTCAAATTAAGAGATAATCCCACAACTTTAGTAGGCTCTATAGCTTCTATGGCTTTTAATTCTTCAAAAATTCCCTTAGGATGCCTAAATGGGTGGTTGGGCCGATGGCACAATACCGAAACATCAGGAGTGGAGCCTATGAGAATAGCAGCGGAGAGTCCGCGCGGATGCGGATTTCCAATTTCAGTTAAACTAGCCTGGCTTTCGACAAAAATAATATCTCTGTCCTTTTCCTCTTCCAAATATTTTATAGAACCCATAAGAGAAGAAGCAACATCCATAACTGATAAACTTCCAGCGCGGAAATTAATGTCCGCTGGTTTTTCCAACCCCATTTCATCTGTTGAAATAACGCCTACATTCATACCAGCATCTACTGCTGCTTTTCCAAGTAAACGTGTTGTGGTTCTTTTACCGCATTCTTGGGAGGTTCCCCCCACATAAACCACCGGGCTTTTATGTTCATAAGAAATTTTCGGCAAAATTTCACAGCAATTAGGAGGAGCAACACCAAATATTTTATCAATAGTGTCTAAGCGAGGGCTTATTTCTTTAATTAATACATTTTTTTGCTTTGCAAACTTCAAAAGAGATATATTTTCTGATACAGGTAATGAACGAAATGAAGTAACCACATTTTTTCCTTCATTTATTGCTTGAACAGCATATTTCAATGCAGAGCCTTCAGCACCAATAGGGAGCATTATCGCAACACTATTAGCATCAGTTTCTTTGATTAAGTCCAATAATTCTGAAGAGACCTGATGGCCACAAAATAGTTTTCCCTGTTTTAACGGATTATCATCAACAAAACCAACTGATTCTACTCCTTCAAAATTAGCAAATTTTTCTCCTCCCCCACCACAGCCAATAATAATAAATGGATTAAGGTCTTGAAGTTCTTCCACAGAAGATACTACGTACAAAAAATCACTCCTTAGAATTTTAGTGAAATCAAATAGAAAGTTTAATTACTTATTATATCTTATTTATATTAATAAATGATTAAAGCATATATACTTTAAGGAAAATACTCTATTTAATGATGGAGGCATATGATGATAGCAAGAATACTTAAAGATTTAGGTAGGATCAACGGGGTAAATGGTTCTTTAGTTGTAGGAAAAGATGGTCTGATTATTGAAACTGAGGTGCCTTCAGACATTGATTCAGAACTTGTGGCAGCAATGTCATCTGCTGTTTTTGGTACCGCCGAAAGATCAGCAGAAGAAATGAAACATGAACCCCTTGAACAAGTGATGATTGAAGGAAATAGAGGTAAAACATTGATGATTGACGCTAAAGAAGGAATTCTTGTTCTTATTACCGACGTCGACATTAATCTCGGACTTATCAGAATTGAAATGAGAAGAAGTGCCGAAAGACTTAGAGACTTGTTAACTTAAATAATCTATTAATTATTATTTTTATAAAGTTAACACCTCTTATCTTCATTTAAAATCCCTAATTATTTATTTTACATTCAATTATACTCTTTATTTAATTAATGAAATTCATTCATATGAAAAAATTTAATCATCAGATTAACATTAATTAATATTATACATTATCTTGAAATATTTCGGGGAGAGTAATAATTTGAAAAAACCGTACGTCATATTAATTGGAAGTGCTTCTGGAATTGGGAAGTCCACCATAGCATCTGAGCTGGCCAAAGAACTGGGCATTAAACATTTAATTGAAACTGATTTTATCAGAGAAATTGTTCGAGGCATTATTGGACCAGAATATGCTCCCGCACTTCACAAGTCGTCCTTTGATGCTTATACCACTCTCCGAAATAAAGATAGATATCCTGAAGATGGGAAAGAATTAATAAATGCTGGATTTGAAGAACATGCCTCATTTGTGATTCCTGCCATAGAAAAAGTAATTAAAAGAGCAGTAGACGATTTCGACGATATTGTAATAGAAGGAGTTCATTTGGTTCCTGGTTTAATAAATATAGAAAAATTTAAGGACGATGCTTCAATCCATTTTTTCATTCTGTCGGCTGATGAAGAAGTTCACAAACAAAGGTTCGTAAAAAGAGCCATGAAAATAAAAAGAGGAGGTAAACACTTAGAGTACTTCAAGGAAAATCGTACTATTCATAACTTTTTGGTCGATGAAGCAAATAAACATGGCGTACCTGTGATAAATAACCAAACAATACAATGTACCATGCGAAGAATGCTATCCATTATACGGGAAATCTGCAAAAAAATGGTTCTAAAACATCCTGTTGACATGTTAGATGAAGAAATTGATATTGTGCTTAACAGATATGGTGGACGAATTGTGGATGTTTCATATTTCTTACCTGGTTTTGGCGAACCTTTAAAAAGAAAAGTAAATGTTTATGATCCACGCGAAGCACAAAGATTTGTCGATCAATTAAACCAGAACCCTGAAAGAAAGAAAGATCTGGAAAAACTTTATGAGTTATCTAACAATATTCATAGCCACCGCATATGTGCTCCGGATGAAGAAACTCTGGAAAAGATGATTAAAGATTTGGATGCCAAAGGCATGATCCATCACACAAAACTAATTGATAATTCTTCAGAAAATAATTCTAATGCTTGATTTTATTAAACTATGTTTTTTATTAAAAATCAAAAATTAACTGATAATTTTTAAATATTATTAAGCCCCCAAAAAAAAATGAATAAGGAGATTAAAAGTTGGAAAGAATGAAAGTTGATTGTCCAATATGCCAACAACCAAAATGTATGGATGCGCTCACCCATACCGAGAAAATACCATATTTTGGGGAGATTATGGAGTCAGTGTTACTCTGCAACTCATGTGGTTATCGTCACACAGATGTGATATGCTTGGAACAAAAAGATCCTGTTAGATACTCACTGAAAGTTAAAAAAGACAGATTATCAGCTAGAGTAGTTAAATCACAATCAGCTACAGTTAGTATTCCTGAATTGGGGTTAAAAGTAGAACCGGGCCCAAAATCATTAGGATACGTATCCAATATAGAAGGTGTGCTTGAAAGATTTCAAGGCGCAGTTAAAACAGCTATGAACTTAATTGATGATGAAAAATCGCGAAAAAACGGCAGTTTAATAATGGACAACTTAAAAAGCGTTAGATCCGGTGAAAAAAGTGTGGAGATCATTATCGAAGATCCATTTGGCCAGAGTTTCATTGCACATCCCAATGTTGAAAAGAGAGAATTGATGCCAGAAGAGATTAAAGAATTGAAAACTGGATTTGCCACATTTGAACAAGAAAATATTGAATGATATCTATGAATTTTTTTTTAATTAAATAAAAATGTTAAAAAAGAGATTTTAAACTCCGCTAAAATCTCTAAAATCTTCATCTTCTTCATTAACGTCTTTTAATTTCAGAGTACTTCTAACATCCATGCTTAATGCATCACAATCGGCTTTAATGGCCGCAAGGTGCATTAAAATTCTTTCTTTTTCCTGGTTTATCCGTGAAATATTTTGGTAAGGATAAATGGATTCTTTTAACATTTCGTACTCAATTGTGGTGTAAGGGTACTCATTTAACTGGTCACACACTCTTTCCAGGACTTCTCCCAAAAATCTGTTCATTTCTACCTTTACCCTTTCCCGAATCATTTTATCGCTGTCAAGGTTCTGTTTCATGAGCCTAACAACTTCTGCTTTGGCAAAAGGTAAACCTTCAGACTCTTCATCTGTCTCCTCATCAGATTCTTCGTTTTCAGAAATTGTTTTTTCAGAATCAATTTCTTCTTCAGAATTTTCAGAAGAGTTCTCTAACGAATCTTCATTTTCATCATCGTCCGCTTCATCAATGTATTCCTGATTTAATAGCTCATTCATCTCATCAATCATTTTAATACTCTCCAAATTCATAAATAAAATTAAAATTCGAATATTGTTGAAAAATAATAATACTTTAACACAAGTATTCTTTCTCATAATAATCTATAAATGCCAAAGTATATAAATGTATTCGCGATTAAGTGAGTTAGCTTAAATTTTTGTAATAGTAATTCTAAAAACTTATTAAATTCTTATATCCAATTTCATTATAAATAATGGGATAAAAAAATTTTATAGAAAATTACGAAATATATCCTCAATAAAATTATATAGATGAAATCAAGACACAATCTCCAGACTCAAATCTAATGTAGGTGCAGAATGAGTTATAAATCCCATGGAAATCACATCAACACCAGTTAGCGCATAGTCAATAATATTATCTGGATTGATTCCCCCAGATGCCTCAACAATAATATTTTCCCTCAAACGATTATTTTCCAGCTCTTTTAATACTTCTTTAATTTCTAGAGGTAACATATTATCCAACATGATTATATCTGCACCAGCCCTAGCTGCCAATATAGCATCTTCCATGCTTTCAACTTCCACCTCAATCTTTTTGGTGAAGCTCACATGAGAACGTGCCCTTTTTATAGCCACTTCTATATCACCCACCATCATCCGGTGGTTATCTTTAATCATCACACAATCATCCAATCTGAATCTATGAGGATCACCCCCACCAGATTTAACCGCTGATTTTTCTAAGAATTGAATTCCAGGAGTTGTTTTTCGAGTACTGGCCACAATAATATTTTGATTAACTTCCCTAACCTTTTTTACCATTTTTGAGGTTAAGGTAGCAATGCCAGTCATCCTCATCATTAAATTTAATAATGTGCGCTCAATACCCATAATAACACGAGCATTACCTTCTAAAGATATTAAAACATCACCAGAAGATATTGAATCTCCATCAAATTTATAAATAGAATAATTAATATCAAAATCATCACATATGACTCGTGCAACATCCGCGCCAGATACAATACCATCTTCTCGAGTAATAATATCTGCATTAACCCGAAATTCGGGATCAATAAGAGCGTTGGTGGTAATATCCTCAAATCCAATATCTTCATTTATCATCTGCCTTAAAGCATTTTTCACTTACATCACCTATAATCTGTATCAAAAAATGATATAATGGATTAAGTAAAATATAAAGAACTTATAATAAGTATATCTATTATATCTATATCAAATTTTAGACATTATAATTTATAATATGTTTAATATTCTTTAGATAAAAAAGGATATAATATTTTAAAAAGGATTCAATTATTAATTATAAAAATTTCTGTGATACAAATGGAACTCATATTTTTGGGCACATCATCGGCCATACCCACCAAATACAGAAATCATGCTTCAATTGCGTTAAAAGCATTTGGAGAGGTTTTTTTATTTGATTGTGGTGAAGGAACCCAAAGACAAATGTCCTGTCTTAAATTAAGTCCAATGAAAATTAAAAAGATATTCATAACCCACTTACATGGAGACCATATACTGGGCCTTCCCGGAATTATACAGTCTATGGGTTTTAGAGGAAGAACCGAACCCCTATACATTTATGGGCCTCCCGGAATTTTCAAAATTAAAGAAGCTCTGTACAACTTTGGTTACTTCTCCATGGACTTTGAAATTATTTTAACAGAGCTAAGTGAAGGAACCATAATCGAAACAGATGAATATATAATGGAATGTGCCCGGACAGAACACAACATTCTCAATTATTCTTATGCTCTTTGCGAAAAAAAGAAGCCTAGATTTTTAAAGGATAAAGCCATTGAATTAGGATTAGTGCCCGGGCCAGACTTTAACAAATTACAACAAGGAAAAACAGTGCAAATAGGAGAAAAAGTAATAACCCCCGAACAAGTACTGGGAGAGCCTAGGAACGGAATTAAAATTGTTTACTCCGGAGATACGAGGCCATGTAATGCTATGGTGAAATTAGCTAGCAATGCAGATATTTTAATCCATGAATCAACTTTTGAAGAAAAGGATAATGATAAAGCCATAAAAACTTGTCATTCTACATCAAAAGATGCTGCAGAAATAGCTGAAAAAGCTGGTGCCAAAAAATTAATTCTTACCCATATCAGTACGAGATATAAAAATGCAGATTCCTTTAAAAAATCTGCTCAAAATATATTTAAAAATACAGTTGTTTCCACAGACTTTATGGTTTTAGAGGTGAAATCTGATGGAAATTAATCCATTATTACAAGATGTGATATTAATATCAATAACCTCAGTGGCGGCAATTATAATCATCAAATGGGCATCTTATCTCCTTAAAAAAACAGGAGAAAGGTGGGAAATTGATTTAACAGCCATACATGTTACTCAAGATATTATAAAATACGGTGTTTTTCTTATAGCCTTTAGTTTAATTCTACGTGAAATTGGAATAGACATCACAGGAATCTTCATCAGCTTTGGAATTATTGGTATTGCCATTGGTTTCGCTTCAAGGGATATTATTGCTAATTTCATATCTGGGATGTTAATACTGTTTGATAAAAATTTTAAAGTTGGAGATACCATTGAAATTTCTAATCACAAAGGAAAAGTAAATAAATTAGGTCTTAGAACTACAAACATAACCACTCCAGATAATAGTGTTATTACTATACCTAATTCATCTTTTTCTAAAAATCCTTACGTAAATCATACTTATATGAATCGTAGAAGAGTTGATTTGAATATAACTATACCTTATTCCTTTGATTTGGAAAAATTATCCGATGAAATTATAAAAATAGTTAATGGGTTTGAATGGGTTATGGTAAGCCCTAAACCTAATGTAATGTTAATTGAACTTTCTGATGTTGGTGCTAAGGCTAAAATTACAGCTTGGGCATCTGATCCATGGAAAGTTGATGATTATAGATCTATCATGGCTGAAGAACTAAAAAAGATTCTGGTAACTGAAAATGAGTAATAAAGTTTATTATACGGGTATAATCATAGTGTGTCTAATTTTTTCTCTGGGTCTTGGAATAACTGGATACTATGAATTTCAGAAATTAAAAAGCTCAGAGAATACAAATACGCCAGATAATTATAAAGCAGCTCCTGAAAAATTACTAGATCATGAAACAGATCAAGTCAAGGCATATAAAGCACCAAATTCTCGATTAATTATACCCAAGATTGGTCTGGAAAGTAAAATTCGTTCCGACACAGTAAATGCATATGATTCTGTTTATCATTATGATAAAAGTGTCATGCCTGGACAACCCGGCGAATGTGCTTTTTTAGGCCATAGAACCACATATTCTGCACCTTTTAGAAAAATAGGAAGTTTGAAAGTAGGGGATAAAATAATTATTAAGGATTTATCTATTTCTAAGAAATACACTTATGAAGTCAGTTCCAATGGTAAAGATATTCGCTGGGATTATGAAACCAACCCCATCCAGTTTGCACAGGATGGAGAAGCTCGATTAATGCTGATAACTTGTTATCCTCCAGGCAAGAAAAAAGCAGCCTGGATAACACATTGCAAACTAGTTAAATCAGAAAATATTTAGTATAGAATAAACGTATCAGAGAATTAGATAATAAAAAATAAATAGGTTCTATTTATATAATACTTTAAATTGTATTAATATAAAAAATAGCCATATCACAAAAATTATGAATGCTACATCAAAGCATCAAGCTTAGATTTAAGAATTTAAATTAGCTGAAAACCAAAAGACGGGTATTTCCCATGAAAAGGTCCAATATCGAATTAAAACTGGAAAAAACCTTGAATAAAGTCAATAAAATCACAGGAGTTGATGGAACACTGGTTGTTGACAATCAAGGAGGGATTTTATACAGTAGTTTATCTTATGATAATGTGGACCTCTTTGGATCCATGGCCAATATCATTAGCAGTTCATCAGAAAAGTTACTGGATCTTAGTAAACAAGGACTAATAGAAAGAGTTTTGGTAGAATCAGTTAAAGGAAAGGCCCTTTTTTTAAGTCTTGAAAGGGCACATTTGGTTGTTTTAACCAATAAAAAAGCCAATATAGGTATGATAATTCTTTCTTCTAAAAAATCTGCTAAAATAATAAGGGAAATGGATGAAATAAAAGAAATTCCTGAGTGCGTGGAATCAAAACTCGCTCCCGAAACCGTTCCAGTTATTGAAAAAGAAATAACAGAACCAGTTCCAGAATTAGGGAGGGGATCTGCAGATATTAAAGCAAAGGTAGCAGAAAAAGAAGAAGTCATTGTCGCCTCAAGTAATTCAATTGAAGAAATTATCATTGAATCTAAACCAGTTAAAGCCACCCCAAAAATAACAGAAACAAAAACCGTTGAAAAAGAAGTGGTACAAAGGAAAATTGATGATGAACATATATTAGAACCAAAAATAACAGCAAAAGAGGGGAAAAAGGCGTCTGCAATGGAGATACCGGTTATCAAACCACCACTATCATTCCCCCCACTACCCGATATTGTGACTGTTCCCGAAGATTTAACGAAAAAATCAGAATTAATTATTGATATTTACGAAGCTATAATGTTGGCCATGTCAATTGGTGCCAGCAAAATTATGGGAACTGCCCCCGCAAGGGGCATGCTTAAAAAATCCATTCCTTATGATGAAAGTCCAGAATTATTAGATGGAGTGGATGTTAAAAGCAATTCTTCATTACAATTCGATGTAATCCGTGCAAATCTAGAAAAATTTCCACTAGAAACCAGACCAAAACAAACTATTGATGGTTTTACTAAAATAATATCATCGATAACCGATAAATATGGAAAAGTTATGGGATACAGTGCTTTTAGGGGTATGATAAGGCCTGAATTTAAAAAAATATATGCTTCTTATGGGCCAGCTATGAAAGAGCTGGGAATAAAAGAAAAAATACATCCTGAACTCAGAGAACTCATGGTTTCCTGAGCTCATTATTATTTTATTATTTTTTATTTATAATTCTGAAATAGTTTAATGAGTATATTTAATATTTAATATAATAATTTAATTAGTTAAAGGGGATAAAATGCTCAATGAATTACAAAAAGAGATTTTAAAGCTTAAAAAAGAAAAAAATGCCATCATATTATGTCACAATTACCAGCCTGGAGAAATACAAGAAATAGCTGATTTTATAGGCGATTCACTAGAACTCTGCATTAAAGCCTCTCAAATAAAAACTAAAGATCTGGTGGTATTCTGTGGAGTAGATTTCATGGCAGAAACTGCTTATATTCTCAATCCTGGGAAAAAAATAGTTATACCCGATGCTGGTGCCGAGTGTCCTATGGCACATATGCTCCCCGCAGAAGAAATTAGAAAGGCTAAAAAAAGATATCCTAATGCCGCGGTGGTTTTATATGTCAATACTCTAGCAGAAGCCAAAGCAGAAGCTGATGTTCTCTGTACTTCGGCCAATGCTCTTAAAATAGTAGAGAGCTTAAAAGAGGAAACAATATTATTTGGTCCAGATAGAAACCTTGCCTGGTATGTGAGCCAAAATACAAAAAAGGAAATCATACCTATTCCAGAAAATGGTCATTGTTACGTGCACAAAATGTTTAATCCAGCAGATATATTAATTTTGAAGGAGAAATATCCCGATGCATCAGTATTAGTTCATCCAGAATGTGATCCAGAAGTTCAACAAGCAGGAGATTATGTTTTAAGTACAGGAGGTATGTTAAAACAAGTGAATGAATCTTCAAAAGATACATTCATTATTGGAACCGAAATAGATATGTGTACCCGTCTTAATCGAGAAAACCCCGGGAAAAAATCAATCCCTGCCTTTGAAGAGGCCATTTGTGAAAACATGAAGCTCCATACACTAGAAAAAGTTAAAAACTCTCTTTTAAATGAAGATTTTGTGGTCACTGTTCCAAAAGATATTGTTATTAAAGCTTTAAAATCTGTACAAAGAATGTTAGATATTTCTCGATAGATGTTTAATCATTTTATTTAATCTAATTAATTTTATTAATAATTAAAAAAAAATAATCAAAATAAATTATAATCTGATTAGTTCATACTCCCTAGTCCCCATCCCCATCTTTTCAGCATATTCCAGTTGTTTAGTACCATCCACACCATCCCAAACGCCTTTAAATTTATCTTCTCCTTTTTTGAAGTTTTTATTCAACAGAGAATTATTAAGCCCTTTTTGGTGATTTACCAAATCATAACTGGCAGTATCTATGGCCACAGGATCATTAGATGCTAATATTCCTATATCTGGAACCATTGGTGCATCACTCCAAGGAACACAATCACAATCTGGAGTAATGTTAACTAAAAAATTGAAATAAGCAATTTTATTCTCTTTTCCTTTGGAAGCACCGTAGGCATACTCCATCATTCTCTCCACAAATAAGGGAATATCATTTTTCCAGTCTACATCAATGGCTTCATTTTCACAAGAGTCCATACAGTTCATACATGCAACACATGATTCGTATTCAATAGAAGCCATTAAACCATTATCTTCGGATTTCATAGCCATGGCATCCACGGGACAGGAATCAATGCAGATGGCGCACCCAATACAATTATCTTTTATAATAGGTTTAGCACATTGATGTTGATCCAATTTTCCAGCAATGGTGGCGCACCCCATGGCCAGATTCTTAAGTGCGCCTCCAAATCCACTGAGACCGTGGCCTTTAAAGTGAGATACCACCATCATAGAAGTAGATCTAGCCAAATCTCCTGCAATTTTAACTTTTTTAAAGTGCTTCTGATTTATTTCAACCATTACTTCGTTCTCGCTGGTTAATCCATCAGCGATGATTAATGGAGCTCCCACCACAGAATAATCAAAGCCATTTAAAATTGCAGTTTCCAGATGATTAACAGCATTATGGCGACTACCATAATATAGGGTATTGGTATCCGTTACAAACATTTTAGCCCCATTTTCTTTTATTTTATCCACCAAATATCTTATCATGACAGGACTAACATAGGAATCATTACCCCTTTCTCCAAAATGAACCTTTACCGCTACTAAATCTTCTGGAGTGAATAATTCTTCAAAACCTGCTTTATCAAAAAGATTTACAATCTTATTTCCCTTATTTTCTAGGTTACTTCTGGATCTTAAATCAGCAAAATAAACTTTATTGGACATTATTTTTTCCCCTCTAATCCATCCCCTTTAATATAGAAAATTTAATTAAATCTTTCAATCTTTTATTAATTGGTAATGGGAATATAATCTAGTATTCAATATATTTGTAAATTATTCTTTTAATAATAATTTCTGGCTTAATTATCAGAATCTTTAAAATTATTAGTGTGGGAGTATATAGCAAACCAGTATATAGAAAGTTCTAGATCCAATTTTTTGTATTCAGGATACTCAGCAAAGATTATATCATAAAAATTACGATTATGGGCAAATTCCAACAAATGACCCATTTCATGAAAAACAACATATTCAATGAGTTTATCTGGAAGGTATTTCATTCTGGTGTTGAATTTAAGGTTTCCTTTGTTATCACAACTACCCCATCTTTTTTTCATTTTCCGAAATTTAATCTCACCCGGTACTAATTCCATTTTTTCAGAATATATTGACACAAAACGGAATATATCCTCTTTTAGATCATTTTCATCTCGATCAAAGTTAAGTTTACATAAGCGAGATTTTTCAATAACCTCTAATTTATCTTGAATCCATTTAAGATGCTTTTCAATGATTTTTTCAGGAGTTTTATAATTTTCCGGTAAAATCAAAATCAACTTTCCTGTTTTAAATTCTAATCTAGGGTGTTTAATTTTGCGCCGGATGATATCATAATCAACTTTTCCCCCATTGATGAATATTTTTTTGTCCATATAAATCATTCAATTTTCAAGTTTTTATTAAATACTAAAAATATGTTTAAGTTTTTTTACAGTCAAATAGATAAGATTTATGTGTATTATGGAATAAATATTATTAATATAAAACTCTTTAGCACTTTAAGTTACAGGAATATTTGGATTAATGCTTAAAATAAAAAAATAAATCCAAGGAGGAGTTATTAATGAACAACGATGAGATAATACGGTTATTGAATATAGATTTTGTTCATGAGCTGGAAGCCGTGATGGTATATTCATATAATTCATTTATTATTGAAGATTGTGATGTTAGTCGTTTAACGGAAGCCATATCTGTAGATGAAATGAGACATATGTGGTGGCTAGCTGATTTAATAGTTAAAAGAGGTGGTAAACCTACTATGGAACACCGTGAACTTGATTTTTCATCAGAAGATTTACTAGAACAGTTAAAACTTCAGATTGAAAAAGAAACTGAAGGAATAAATGAATATTTACGTCAAATTGAAATAATTGACGACGAAGAAGTAGTAGGTGTTTTAAAACACATCATTGATGAAGAAAAAAGACATCGAAAAGAATTCAAAGAACGCCTAGAAAAAATGGATTAATTTTTTAGTTTAATATTAATTTTATTTTATTATATCTTCAATTTTTGCGATATTTGTTCATAAGGAGGCCCGGGGATGCCAGAACTTCCCAGTGTAGAAACTTTCAAACAGTATTTTAATTCCACTTCTCTTAATCAAAACATAGAAAAAGTTGTGGTAAATAATCCAGAAATACTGGTTGAAACAACTAAAAAAGACATTAAAAACAGTATAGAATCAGAATTTTTTGTTTCAAGCTCCAGATACGGGAAATATTTATTTGTATCAGTTTCTAATGATTTTTTACTTGCTTTTCACTTTGGAATGACTGGTTTTTTTAAATATAACTCTCTCAAAGAAGGCCAAACCCCACACAGCAGAATTTCATTCATATTTAAAAATGGAACTCTAAATTTTGAGGATCCTCGTAAATTTGGTAAATTAAGCCTTATTGAAAATATTTCTAATTTTATTGAGAAAAAGAAATTAGGACCAGATGCACTTGAAATTAATCAAAAAAAATTTATTAAGATCTTTGAGGGTAGGAAAGGATATATTAAACCACTTTTAATGAATCAGAAATTTTTAGCAGGCATAGGTAATCTTTATGCTGATGAAATACTATATCAAAGTGGAATACATCCACTAAAAAAAGCAAGCCGGTTAAAAAAGGAAGATTTAGTAGTTTTATACAACAACATGCACATGGTTCTTCAAAAAGCTATAAAAATTAAGGACATAATGCTTGATTTTCCAGAAAATTTTTTATTACCTCATCGATACCCTGGAGGAGAATGTCCAGAATATGGGAAATTAGATATAATTAAAGTGGGTGGGCGAACTACGTACTATTGTCCTAAAAAACAGATTTTAGATGATTAATTTTACGGTTATTCTAGTAAATTTTTTAAATTTATTAAGGTAATGTGATACTATGGCCATTATAATGGATAAAAAAAGTTCTTTTTTTGTTCTAGTCGTGGTAGTAATGGGGGCTTTTCTAATACCATTTATGGGAGCTGCGTTAAATGTTTCACTACCATCTATAGGAAAAGAATTTTCACTAAATTTAGTTATACTGGGATGGATACCCACATCATTTATACTGGCCAACGCTGCTTTTATTTTACCTTTTGGACGTTTAGGAGACATATATGGTAGAAAAAAAATTTTTAGATTAGGAGTGGTTTTATTTACTCTGTCCTCTTTGATGGCATTTTTTTCTCCATCCGCCAATTATTTGATTTTTTTCAGTTTCATGTTGGGTTTGGGTTGTTCTATGATATTTGCCACAGGTATGGCCATATTAAGTTCTGTGTTTCCCATCGACTCCCGCGGAGAATCATTTGGAATTTATGTTGCCTCAGTTTATATGGGACTTTTGGCAGGACCATTATTAGGTGGTTTTTTAACTGAGAGCCTTGGTTGGAGAAGTATATTCTTATTTAATATTCCCCTAGGAATAATAATTCTCCTTTTTATTTTTTTAAAAATAAAAAAAGATTGGATAGGCTCTAAAGGGGAAACTTTTGACCTTAAAGGAACCTTGATTTACGTTCCAGCCATAATCATGATTTCATATGGAGTCACAAATGCAATATATTTATTTGGACAGTTGCTAGTTGTTGCCGGAATTTTATTTTTATTAGGATTTTTATTCATGGAATTAAAAATAAAAAATCCACTAATTAATCCCCTAATATTTAAAAAAATGGTTCCTTTACTTTCCAGTACTTCTAATCTACTACTTGTAACATCTACCTCTGGCGTATGGACCTTGCTTAGTCTTTATTTGCAATATATTCAAGTTTTAAGTCCTTTTATAACCGGGATTATTCTTGCCATACAACCGATAGTAGTGGTAATAGCTTCACCTTTTGCAGGTAGGCTTTCAGACAGAATTAATGGAGGACCCCTCACCCTTTTGGGAATAATTTTATCCACCACTGGACTTTTTATGTCACTTTTCATTGGATCTGAAACTGCCATTGCTATGATAATAATCTTAACCATAGTGCTGGGCCTAGGAAATGCGCTTTTTTCATCACCCAATACAAATATTTTTATCAGCTCGGTCGATAAAAAATTTTATGGCTCGGCTTCGGCTGTTTTTGCTACAGTAATATTTACAGGTCAGCTTCTAAGTATGGGTATTATACTTCTCGTATTTTCAGACTCTCCCGGAGCTTTGGGAGGGATGGCATCCCAATTTAAATATTTTATTAACAGTTTACATCTAACATTTACCATATATCTAATTTTGAGTATTTTAGGATCAATTTTAATATTGGTAATGGTTTTAAAACAGAAAAATTCTAAGATAAAAAAATTATATGGAAATTGAATTGAATTTCATAATTATTCAATAACTGAAAATAGAAATAAATTAACTTTTTGTATATTACAATATGCTTTGATTATTCATGCTATTCATCTTCAAGTACCCCTGATAAGAAAACCGTCATCTCAATTTCATCACGTGCAATGAAATCTTCCATTCTTATGCTTGCTTCATCTGAACCAAATGGAAAATATTCTGGAGCATGATAAACTGTGATTATTAAATCATTCCCAGAAGACTCCGTTTCTTCTTCTAATCTCTCAATTAGTTTTTTTTGTAAACTATTATTCAAACCCGTGACTTTGTATTTAACATGATATAACTTTTCATCATTTTGAGACTTCTTTATTCCATAATCCACAACTTTCACCTGCACTTACACAACCCCACTTAATTTTTAAATTAACCTTTAAGGTCATTAAAAAAGTCAATAATGTCATTTTCAGCCTTAATCATATCATCTGTACCAATATGGCCCCATATTGAATCAAATAAAGCAATTTTAGAATTTTTAATTTTTTTAGAAAGAGGAATAGCGTCCATATTTGGAGGGAAGTATTGGTCCTGATTTATAGCTAGAATTAAAGTATCTGCTTTAATTTCCGAAAGCCTATCTTCAAGATCAAATTTCATGGCCGCCTTATTTCTCCACAAAATATCATTGGCATCCATCCTACTGCCTTCCAGACCCATTTCTTGCATATAATTATCGATATCCTCATTTTTCAATTCATAACGATAGTATTCTTTGGAAAGGCCAAACATATACATGAATTCTGAGACCATACGGGTGACTCTTTCAGGATTCTTTTTATAGTGTCCATTATTGTATTCAGGATCGCCTTCTATTAAAGAATTCATAAATTTGAAATTAGCGTAATTTAATCCAGATACCTGGTAGCTGGTAGCCAGTGGTATAAGAAAGTCTAAAAAATCAGGATAATTCACAGCCCAATTTAAGGCCTGAAAACCCCCCATAGAAGTTCCAATAACTCCTTTCAAATGTTTAATCCCAAATCTCTCTTTTAAGAAATGATGATGGAAATTAACCATATCATTGATTGTATATTCGGGGAAATCATGGCCAATGGATGTTGATGGTGATGAAGAGCCCGGCGAACCTAACGCGGTAGGAGAGATTATAAAAATATTGTTTAGATCCAGTGGTTTTCCATTTCCAATCATAGGGTTAAGTCTTTTTACTGATGTGCAGCTACCACCCCACCCATGAAGATAAATGACAGCGTTAGTAATATTATTATCCGAATCATACTCTGGAGTACCAAGTGTCACGTATTCTACATTTAAATCATTCAAATACTTTCCACATTCAAATTTGAAATTATCAATTTTATAATAATTTGGAGAGCTCATTTCCTTTTTGATTTCCCAAGACAAGTTAAAAACCTTTTTTTATTTTTTTAATTAAATTATATGTATAATTAATTTGAAATAGATTTATAAAAGATATTAATATTATTTAATAATTTTTATATTAACTAAAATAGTTGATATGATAATTTTTTGTAAAAGCCATTTAAAGTAGTTTTATTAATATCATTATCTCTATCATAGATTTTGATTAAAAATAGGAAAAAGATTAAATTTAATTATATTTTAATCCATAAAATAAATATCAAATCAATTCATTATCTCCATCATAAACATGTATACACATTACTGGGCATTTTTTGGCACCATCAATACTGCAACCTAGTTTTTGGAGTTTTTTGGTCTGTATATCTCCAGTTAGTGGAGAACCAATTAACGAAGATATACCATCGTCCCCAAACTCCCATAATTTAGGGCAAGTCTCAATACAATTTCCACAAGATATACACATCGCACGATCCATTTCAACTCTGTAATTTGCCATAAAAACACCAGGATAGTAGTAATAATTAATTTATAAAATAAATTGAAGTTTCAATTATTTATAAATAACCAGGAAAATAAATAATTATTGGAGAACCACATTATGAAAACAGAGGATATTATTGAATTACAGGAAAAATTAATTATTATTTATAAGTTTATTTCACAAAAAAGGTTACTTAATAAATTTTTTTTTGAGGGTTTGGAAGATCAAATACCTTCCAGAGATCTTAGTAGTAATCCCATGGTAAAAGAAATTGTGGAAATGGATGATTCATCTCAAATTCTAAGAGAATGTATACTTGAACTGGAAGAAATAAATCCTTCCAGATTTAAAGAAGCCTATGATATAGAGGATTATGAAGATTTATTCCAGATGATACTATTTAAAAATAATGTAGAATCTCTTTGTGTAAAATTTGGTTTAAAGGACTGCGATGAAATTGAAAAATTGAATATAAATAATTTAATTGAAATAATTGAGTAATTATTAATACAATTATTCTTTAATTAAAGGAGATGAAAAGATGCAGTCCGATGCAGAAACTAAAAATGAGATTATGAATGTTTTAGAGAAGTATATGGGAGCATACGCTAAAAAAAATCTCGATTCTTTGATGGATATTGTATCAAAAGATGAAGATACAATTTTTATAGGAACAGGGTACGATGAATGGGCCCATGGACCTAAAGAAATCAAAAAAGGTTTTCAAAGAGACTTTTCCCAGGCAGATTCCATAAAAATAGAATTTCATAAGTTGTCTATTTCTGATGCAGGAGAAGTAGCCTGGACCACGACAAAAATGACTATGAAAGTCCTAGTTGATGGAGATGAATTGATATTAGATGGAAGGTTATCTGCTGTATTTGAAAAAAGAAATGATAAATGGGTTATTGTTCAGTTACACTATTCTTTACCAGTTAAAGAACAAGAAAAGGGACAATCATATCCACAGTAACCTTTCAATTATTTTTTTTATCCTTTAAAAGAATCTATAAATCCCTTGAAAACATCTTTTGCTGATTCTAAAAGAGGATTTTCAATTTTTTGTGGGTTTTTGAGATTTTCAAGTCGTTTAATTCTAAAATAAATGGGAGGATGTGGATCCCAAAGGGCCCAACTAAAAATTCTATATGAACTCATCCTTTCAAATTGCAGTTTTTTATAGCCAATTTTTCTCAGAGCCTGTGCTAAAACCTCTGGTTTTCCAATAACCTTTGCCGATAAAAGATCAGCCCGGGCTTCAAAGAACTTAGCAACAAAAAAAATCAATCCCATAGCCACTATAATATAAATTAGTGGCGATATTATCACCAATGGCAACAAAATTGTTAGTCGCAGTATAAATTCTCCAGATATAAGGCTAAGTAAAATAATAGGATCTCTTCCAATTAAATGACCCATCTCATGACCAATGACTGCCAATATTTCTTCGTCATCTAATTGTACTAGTAATCCAGTAGTAATAAGTATGAGGCCTCTTTCAGGGCTGGGGCCCGTAGCCGCTGCATTAGGAAGCATGTTGTTAGATACAATAATCTTAGGAACGGGAAGACCAAAGCTGTCAGCGGCCTTTTTAACAATATTATAAACATTTACCACCCTAGAACGTCTTTGGGAAGGATTGCAATCAAATCCATATTTAGAAAGAATATTTTCGCTAATCTCACAAGTAGGTGCTGCACCTATTGCCAGACTAACATCATAAATTTCTTTTTTTATCTTCATCAGAGCATTTTCTCCAAGATTATTTTTAAAAAATCTGTATTCATCCTCTGGAAGCTGAAATTGGATGATATGAACTTCAGAATTTTCTGAAGTTATTTTCCACTCCCCCATCCGGGAATAAATTTTATCAGAAAGAAGAACTATAATAACTTGTATTAAAATTATAAAGATTACAGCGTAGAATCCTAGAAATATAAAGAGTATTATGTTAATTCCAAAGAATAAAACATATATTGGTAACATACTACTACCAAAAAGTTTTTTAGAAGCTTTTTTTCTAACAGATGGAGGTTTTTCAGGTATTATATCTTGTCCTTCTACCCATGAAAAGTAAAGAGTGGATTGGCGTATATTTTCTTCATAAATTTGCACTGCCACAAATATATCTTCAGCCAACCTATCCATAACTTCTTTAGAGATTTCTCCACTAGGAGTTAAATTAACCTTTATTTGGTCTCCAGATTCGATTTCGCCATAGATAGAATAAGGTTTCCCCATCAAATGATTGTTAGGCATTATAGAATCATCCCTAAGGGGATTATCTTCATCCTCCAAAGAAAGAAGATTTTCATTATTTACTTTAAAAACAAATGATAATTTAGTTTTATCATTCTTAGATCTTTTTTTTATATTTGTAAATGTATCTGCATGAGGAAATAAATAATATTTGTATATAAAATCTAAAATTTGGTTGTAATATGCGGGTGAAACTTCCGTTTCAATTATGAATTTTTGAGGGTTTATCATTAAAATCTCCGGAATAGGATTAAATGTCTTTAAAATACAAAATTATGTTTTTAATCCTGATTTTAATCATTTTTTAGTTTTTCCATGAAAAATATATTTTTATAGAAATTTCTATCTTTTACTTATGATTTTTCTAATTCTTAAAATATGATAGTGATATAGTTCATCTTTGTTTTTAAATGATTATTTAAAAGAAATGGTTATGTGTTAACGTATACAATCTATTGTTTATGAAGTTCATATCCTCTGAAAATCCATCATCATCAGAAACATTTCAGATAATCGACGACGGATTAAGAAAAAAAGCAATGGTAATGATTTTTGCTTGCTGTAAAGCTAATTATGATGGAAGGGCCCGAAGCAGGCTAGGATCCGGCGAAAGAATGATTATTCTAAAACCAGATGGTGCTTTTTTAATACACCAAGACCGTAAACTGGATCCTGTGAACTGGCAACCCCCAAAATCTCGTTCTAAAGTAAAAATGAAGGAGGGTGTAGTTTATTTAGAAAGCATACGAAGGGCTCCAGAAGAAAGATTAGAAGTTGAAATTAAAAAGACTCATCTGGTTACTTACTATCTGCCCCAGGACTCACATGACTTGGAAGTAACCGGGCATGAAAAAGATATGGGTAAAATGATATGGAAAAATCCAGAAATAATTGAAAAAGGATTCCGGCCCACAGATAAAGAGTATTCCACATCCCAGGGATTTATAGATATTTTAGGTAAAGATAAAGACGGTTCTTTAATGATACTTGAGTTAAAAAGTAGAAAAGCCGGTAACAGTGCAGTTAAACAGCTTCGCAGATATTTAAAAGATTTTGAAGATGATAAAAAAAAAGTAAGAGGTATACTGGTTGCACCATCCATTACCGATGACGCTCTGGAACTTTTAGAAGAAGAAGGCATGGAATTTAAATCTGTGGAACCTCCAAGAGAGTTGAATATTGATAAAAAAGTAACTCTTGATTTTTTTTAATAATTCTCTAATTTATTTTTATGCTCTGAAATTATTCATATTTGTTCCACCAACATGGCTAGTTGTTTAAGATTTCTAACTTCCATTACCCTTGCCCCAGCATCCTGGTAATCTGAAACACAACTATCAACCACGTCCCATTTGATTTTAGGTTCTGGATTTAATATTATAACTTTTTTAGAAACATCACACATGTATTTGATTAAGTCTGCGCTTAAAGGCCTTCCCTTTTCTTTTGGTCCCGCCCAATCACGGCAGTCACTTAATAATAAAACAATTGACTTATGGTTGAGACTAGCTTGTTTAATAAAACTATCAAAAGCATGATACATATTGGATGTTCCGTGTATCATGATTTTCTTCTGACGAATTTCTCTAACCATAGTGAATGCATCCATAAGATTTTTTTCTGACAGTGCAATTGTTGTTTCCACTGTTTTATTATCAAAATCAAAAAATCTAGATTGTTTAAATGATTTTTGGGCAGCGTAAACCATACAAAAAAACCAATTACTGATCCAATCACATGACCCACTTACATCACTTAAGAAGAAGTGTTGATTTTTTTTCAGATTAGGTTTGATTTTTTCCAGATCTATAAAGACCCCACCATATTTCAGATTTTTTCTAATACTCCTTCTAATATCAATTCTAGTATTTTTAGCGTGTTTATTTCTCCTAGCCCTCTGATTGGCTATTTTACGGCCAATTTTCTGGCAAAGTTCAAATAATTCTGGTTCAAAGAAATCAAGATTATTAATATCCCTCTCCATTAATGAGTTTTCTCTCAAGTCCATAGAATTATAATCTTCCAACGGTGGCTTAAAATCAATATTATTCTCTTTTAATTTATTTAATTTCATTTTAGGATTTTTTTTAAGACTTAGTGATGATTGCTCCATTTTATAATTTGAAGAATGGACCTCATTCTGGCCTGGTTTTTTATTGTTTTTGGAAAGGTTTTTTAGTGTGATTTTATTAAACTCATTTTCTGGCACACCAAATGTATCTTGAAAAGCTTGTTCAAATTCTTTTTTATGATCTTTATTTTTAATATAAATCACGCTCAGAGCTTTCTTTATATTGGAATATCTGGTTTTTGAATGATTATTTTTAAAAATCTGCGTGGCTAAGAAAGCTGTTTCGGTGCTCCTAATGCTTGCTGGAACGCCCTTTTTTCTAAGGTTGGCTGAGAATCTAGCTAAATCTTCGATTTCAATCTTCAAAATATGCACCTTAATACAAAGCAATAAAAATTTAATTATTTCCCTATTTCAAAAAATGGCCTTCTACCTTCTTTTTATCATCCTGATTTTTGAGTACCACACCTACAGTGTCTTTAAATGATTCATCATCCAATTTATCATGTTTCAGAGTTATTAAGGTTTTCACCCAGTCCACAGTAGCACGTATTGAAGGTTTTTTTAGTAAATTCATCTTCCTTATCTGTTGTATTGCCTTCACCACATTTTCCACTAAAATTTGTGGTGCTTCAGGTATTAATGTAGTTACAATTTCAATTTCCCTCTCCAATGAAGGATAATCAATAAATAAATACAAACACCTATCTTTGGTTTCATCCAGCAGATTTCTCTGAGAATTAGATGTTAAAAACACTATTAAATCATTATTCATCTCGAATGTTCCAAGATCATTTACCGTTATCTGTCTTTCTCCCAAAGCCTGTAAAAGGAAGCTTTCAACTTCTTCATCGGCCTTGTCAATTTCATCTATCAAGATTACGGAGGGTCTATTGTTAATAAATGCTGATAAAAGAGGCCTCTTAATAAAAAATTCATTTTGAAAAACATCTTCACTTGATTCTTTTAAACGGGACATTTCCAGATGAAGAAGTTGTTTCTGGTAATTCCATTCACCAACAATCTGTTCAAATGTAATTCCCTCATAACATTGAATTCTGAAAAAATCCCTGTCTAATGCCTTACCCACAGCCTTAGATAGTTCTGTTTTTCCAGTTCCAGGTGGCCCCTCTATCAATATTGGTTTTTTAAGTTTTAACGATAAAAAAACAGTTATGGCAATATTATAGTTTGGGAGATATCCATTTGCAGATAATAAATTTTCTATGGATTTTATTTCATCATCAGGAGAATTCATGGAATTTTTTCCTATTTATAAATTGATAAAATTATAAGTTAATAAGCAAATACTGGATGATAATCCTTTTTTTAAAGCAAGAATTATATCCTCTTATATTTTTTAATATAATATTTCAAGTTGATAAACTTATTTTTATGACTGATTAATATAAAATATAAAAAACTTAGATCAATTATAATAAATAAAATTATTTTTACTAGATATGGGTTATGGTCGTGGTATTGTGCATAATAAATTTAAGCTAGCTCTATGTCAGATGAAAGTAGTGGATAATAAAACCAAAAATATTGATAAGGCAAAAAATATGGTAGAAGAAAGTTCCAAGAATGGAGCAGATTTAGCTATTCTACCAGAGATGTTTAATTGCCCCTACGAAAACAGTAAATTTGAAGAATACTCTGAAAGAATTGATAATAGTCAGACTCTTGATTCAATGTCTAATGCTGCATCTGAATTTGATATACACATAATTGCAGGATCTATACCTGAAAAAGTTAAGGAAAGTGTGTATAATACCAGTTTTATTTTTGATAATAAAGGAGAAATTATTGGTTTTCACCGTAAAATGCATTTATTTGATATAGATGTTCCTGAACAGATTACTTTTAAAGAATCAGATACTTTGAAAGCTGGAAATGAAATCACCGTTGTTGAAACTGATATGGGTAAAATAGGAATTGGTATCTGTTATGATATGCGTTTTCCAGAATTATCACGAATCATGGCCCTTAAAGGCGCCAATATAATTGTTTTCCCCGGCGCATTCAACCTCACCACAGGCCCAGCCCACTGGGAAACAATTATAAGAAGTAGGGCCATTGATAATCAACTTTTTGTAGTGGCAGTCTCACCAGCCAGCAATAATGAATCAAATTATGTTGCTTACGGTCATTCAATGGTGGCCAACCCTTGGGGAGAAATTTTGAATCAAGGCAGATATGATGAAGAGATAATCTATGCACAAGTGAATCTGAACGATATAAATAAAATTCGTTGCGAGCTTCCTCTTTTAAAAACTCGGCGGAAAGACATTTATAATCTAAGCTGGAAATGAAAATTTTGTCTAGAATATTTCATTTCAAAATAAAAATAAAAAATAGTTAATCCCAACAGGGACTAGGGATAATTAATAAAAGATTGGAATATTATTTTTGTATCTTTTTAAGGGCTTTATTTGCCGCTTTTTTAAAATCTTTATCCTTCTCTTTTCTACGGGCTTTTTTAATAGGATCAACCGCATTTTCATCACCCATATCTCCCAAAGAACGAACTACAGCAAGTTTAACACCCCAATCATCATCATCCAGAGCATCTATTAGAGGTTCTAATGCTTTTTTATCGCCCAGTTCTCCTAAAGAACGACCAGCTACTTTTCTAACTCCCCAATCATCATCATTAAGGGCCTTGATAAAGTATTCGACAGCAGATGGGCTGCCGATCTTTTTAAGAGCAAATGTTGCATACCTTCGGATTTCGCCTTCTTCTTGATTAATCAATTTTATTAAAGGTTCTACTGCAGATTCTCCCACATTACCTAATGCTTGGGCTGATTTGAATCTTACTTGAGGGTTTTCATCCTTAAGGGCTACTACTAAAGGCATTATAATATTATCATCAGATATAGTGGCCATTTTATCGGCGGCTTGTTTTCTTATCTCCGGGTCTTTGTCTTGGAGTTGATTTATAATCTCATTAATTTCACTTTTAGAGTCTGTCATGAAAATCACCATATAAAAATATTTATTCAAAATCCACTTCTTAATTAAATCTAAAAATACAATTTTTTGAGTAAATTTCTAATTTTTTAATTATAAATAGTTTTTAATATAAATTATTTGACTTTTAATTTTCAAGATCGATATTAATAAGGCAACTTTTTTTAATTAAACTAATAATAAATTAAATATATTAATCTATTAAAGTATCATTTAGCTATTATTTACTAAAAAAAAATTACAAATTGCATATTTAAATTGTAACTTAGAGGAAATTGTATGGGAAAATTAATTAAAATACTGAAATTAGGAAGATTTCAGTTTTTAATGGCCGGTTTATTCCTATATACTATAGGTGCATTATTTGCCACATTAAACACTGGTGAATTTTCATGGCTCAAATTCTGGTGGGGTTATGCTATATTAATGCCAGCCCACCTTTCCATATCGTATAGTAATGATTATTTTGATCTGGAAGTGGATAAATTAGCACCGCCTACTAATTTCACAGGAGGTAGTGGAATTTTGGTGGAAAATCCAGAACTTAGAAATTTTGCCAAACAATTTGCCCTTTTTTTAATAATATTATCCCTTTTAATTGCTCTTTTATTTAGCTGGAAGTATTCATCACCCGAAATATTTATTCTAGCAATTTTTGGAAATTTGTTGGGGTGGTTTTATTCCGCACCACCGATTAAATTATCTTATAATGGATTTGGAGAAATATCAACGATAATTACAGGTTTTATTATACCTGCATTAGGATATCTTGCCATGGTAGGATATATTGATCTTAAGCTATTTTTATTTACAATCCCCATCATGATTTTTCAGCTGCTTTTTATATGTAGCGTAGAAATACCAGATGTAGAGTCTGATTCAAAAGGGGGTAAAAATACATTAATCGTCCGTAAAGGGCGTGAATTTGGGTTTAAGATAATGGGAATTTGTTCTATTTTGGGCACCATTATTTTTTTCGGATTATCTTACGCTAAGATCTATCCGCCCATAATAAATTTCAATATAATATCATTAATATCATTAATTTTATTAATTCCCAGCGTTATTGGGTTTTTAATTAGACCCAACACAAAAAGGAAAGCTACTGAACTTTCAGAAAAAATATTAATATCATTAATATTGTTTAGCGCTCTTACAGCATTTTATTTTGCCTACACAACTTTCATATTGCTTTCATAATATCTTAATTAAAAAATACATGGATTGTATAAAAATTGATTATTACAGATTTATTAAATAAATTTTATTAAAATTAGCAATAGAATATGTTAATTAAACTAAAATGTGTTCAATAAAAAACTGGAGAATTAAATAGTTTGAATTTTAATAACACCCCAATAGATAAAAATATTGAAATAGTTGATTTATCCCTTAAAATTGATGATTATCTCATAATTTCCGATTTACATCTGGGATATGAAGAATCACTTAATAAAGAGGGATTAATGATACCTAAATTTCAATTTGAAAAGATTATTAAACGTATAACTCAGATAAAACAAAGTGCCCATTATAAAAAAATTATAATCAATGGAGATTTAAAACACGAGTTTGGAAAAATCACTAGGCAGGAGTGGAAAGAAGTAAATAGTTTTTTAAAGTTTTTGCAAGATAATTTTGAGGAAATTGTGCTGATTAAAGGAAATCATGATAATTTCATACCATATATCACTAGAAAGCTTGATATTGAAGTTAAAGAAACTTTTTGTATTGGAAATTTTCTAATATTGCATGGGCACCAATTACCAAAAAATCTAGAAGATTTTAATCAAGATACTTTGATTATAGGGCATGAACATCCATGTATAAGTCTTCGAAGTGGTGAAAGAGTTGAAAAAATAAAATGTTTCCTTAAAGGAGAATTTGAAGGAAAGAAGTTAATAGTTATGCCCTCTTTTAATTTTATAAGTGATGGTTCCGATATTTTGCATGAAAAATTGTTATCTCCTTTTTTAAAAAAGTATTCCATTGATTATTTTGAAGTATATGGAATTGAAAACTTTGAGGTGTTTCCTTTTGGGAAAATTAAGGATATTATCAAAATAAGTCGGCAATTTCTTTGATTATTTTGAAATATTTTTAATAAAGAATTGAATAATTTAGCTAAAAAATTTTATATTTTTTAATTATAAATTAGAATTAATGAATAAAATAAAGTAAATATAGTTTACGATATTATGATAACCAAACAGGAGAAAATTTACTCAAAAAAAGAGATTTATAAAAATCTGAATCCATTGGTAAAAGAATGGTTTAAAAAAAAGTTTAATAATTTCACTCCTGCTCAAAAATATGCAATCATGGACATTCACCAGAAAAAAAATGTGTTAATATCCTCACCAACCGGTTCTGGTAAAACTCTGACTGCTTTTCTATCTATTATCAGTGAACTTGCCACTTTAGCCAATAAAGGTGAGTTAGAAGATAAAGTTTATTGTATCTATATTTCACCATTAAAAGCTCTTGATAATGATATTGAAAAGAATTTAGAAGATCCATTGAGTGGAATTGAAGAACTGGCTAAAAAAGATGGGAAAAAATTGGGAATTAGAAAAGCTGTGCGTACCGGAGATACAACCCAGTATCAGCGCTCTAAAATGTTAAAAACGCCCCCACATATTTTAATAACCACCCCAGAAACCCTTTCCATTCTTTTAGTGGCCCCTAAATTTAGGGAAAATTTATCTCACGTTAAATATGTTATTGTGGACGAAATACACTCCCTGGCAGAAAATAAAAGAGGTGTTCATTTATCTCTTAGCTTGGAACGTCTCCAGCATTTAATTGGAAATTACACTAGAATCGGTCTTTCAGCCACGGTTTATCCTCTGGAAAAGGTGGCCAGTTTTTTGGTGGGTTATGAATACGGAGTGGTGAGGAATTGTCTGATAGTTGATATAAACTACTTGAAACAGCTAGATATAAAAGTTATTTCTCCAGTGGATGATATTATCTCTGCTGATCCTGAAGAAATGAATACTGCCATGTACAGTCTACTGGATGATTTAATCCGCCAACATAAAACCACTTTAATTTTCACCAATACCCGTAGTGGTACCGAGAGTATGGTATTTAATCTCAAGAGGCGTTTTCCAGAAAATTATCATGGAAAGAACATAATGGCCCATCATTCTTCTCTATCCAAGGAAATTCGTCTAGAAACTGAAAGCAATCTCAAGGACGGGAAATTAAAGGTAGTGGTGTCATCCACATCACTCGAACTGGGAATTGATATTGGTTATATAGATTTAGTTATTTTAGTAAGTTCCCCTAAATCAGTGTCCCGGGCTCTTCAAAGAATAGGTCGCAGTGGTCATCGGCTTCATGATAAATCAAAAGGCAGGATAATTGTGGTGGATCGAGACGATCTAGTTGAATGTTCCTTAATTTTAAAAAATGCAGTAGAAGGAAAAATAGACTCCATCAACATACCTAGAAACTGCCTAGATGTTTTATCCCAACAAATTTACGGCATGGCAATTGAACACAAATGGGATATTGATTATGCCTATGAGGTTATAAAAAAAAGTTATTGTTATAAAAATCTTACAGAACAGGATTATCTAAGTGTTTTAAGTTACATGGCGGGAGAATATACTTCTCTGGAGGAACGATATGTTTATGCTAAAATTTGGGCGGATTATCATCAAAATCAGTTTGGGAAAAGAGGAAAACTAGCCCGAATGCTTTATTCTACCAATATAGGAACTATCCCTGACCGTACTGCTGCAGTAGTTAAATGTGCTGGTAAGGTGGTAGGTCGGGTGGAAGAAGAATTCATGGAAAAACTTCAGAAGGGAGACACCTTTGTTCTAGGAGGCAATATTTACAGGTTTAACTACGCCAGAGGGATGAGTATAAACGTCAGTCCTGCTTCAGGACCGCCAACTATTCCCTCATGGTTTTCAGAACAATTGCCATTGTCTTTTGATCTTGCACTAGATATTCAACGTTTTAGAGAAAATATGGAGGGTAAATTTTACTATGGTCGTAGTAAAGAGGAGATAATGTCTTTTATACAAGATTATCTCTATGTGGATTATAATGCAGCCAATTCTATTTACCAATATTTTCGAGAACAGTTTCTTTATGCCAGTATCCCCAGTAACCGCCGACTTCTGGTGGAATTTTACACCGGTTTTGGTGGAAGGAAATTTGTAGTTTTCCATAGTTTATTTGGCCGAAGGGTTAATGACGCCCTATCCAGAGCCGTGGCTTATGTCATAGCCAAAAAATATAAAAGAGATGTGATGATATCAGTTTCAGATAATGGATTCTATTTAAGTTCTGACGGAAAAATTAGTGGATTAGAAGGATTTAAAGATCTCACTTCAGAGAATCTAGTGGATATTTTAATTAAAGCCATTACTAAAACGGAAACTCTGGCCAGTAGATTCCGCCACTGTGCAGGAAGATCATTAATGATTTTGCGCCGATATAAAGGTCAAGAAAAATCAGTAGGGCGCCAGCAAGTTAAGGGTAAGATACTGCTTAAGTTCGTTCAGGAGCTGGATGATAATTTTTCCATCTTAAAAGAGGCCCGAAGAGAAGTAATTGAAGATTATATGGATGTTAAAAATGCAAGGAGAGTTTTAGAGTGGATTGAAAGTGGCCAAATGGAAATAAAACAAATAAATACCAAAATTCCGTCTCCATTTGCATTTAACCTTGTGGCACAAGGCTATTTAGATGTTTTAAAATATGAAGAAAGAATCGAATTCATAAAAAGAATGCATCAAGCCATAGTGAATGAAATTAGTGATTAATTAATATTATAACTTAAATACACACTTTATTAATCAACATCTTTTACATCATTTAGTAGTTTAATTGTAATCATTTTTTTTAGATTATTTATCTT
>Ga0351907_1001_pt1 | contig 95259 bp, 82 predicted proteins | sample BONcelHT113001E6_FD_206861 | JGI IMG/M metagenome (GOLD analysis project Ga0351907, IMG submission 206861) | Enriched cells from coal bed in the Powder River Basin, Montana, United States - BONCAT cells T11 rep1 HSBNCT.T11.300.1.E6 ... | reverse complement strand
AATTCTTCAGCAAAATCGGCAAAAGTTTTTTCGTCAAGTGACAACCCTGCGGCATATTTATGCCCACCGAATTGAAGCAGCGTAGCGGAACAAGCCTGGAGGGCATCATAAAGATGAAACCCCGGGATACTTCTTCCGGAGCCTTTGCCGATTCCATTCTGGATGGCAATCAAAATGGTTGGTCGATGAAAGAGCTCCACAAGCCGGGATGCCACGATTCCGATTACCCCCGAGTGCCAGGAGTCCGATGCCAGAACAATGCTTTTGCGATCCCGGAAGGACGGATCAGTGGCGAGTCGCTGCAGGGCATCGTCGAGGATCGCCTTTTCCAGTTGCTGACGCTCCTCATTGCTGGCATTCAATTCCGCGGACACCTCGGCCGCCCTCTGCGGATCAGCAGTTAACAGCAGCTCGACGCCGAGAGCGGCGTCATCGAGTCTGCCCGCGGCATTGATACGGGGAGCCAGGCGAAAACCGACCGCTCCGCAATCAACCGGGCCTGAGACGCCGGCAACCGCCTTCAAGGCACACACGCCGGTCCGGGAAGAGCCTGACAGCTCCTTAAGTCCATGGCTGACAAGTATCCGATTTTCATCGACCAGGGGCACAATATCGGCGATCGTTCCAAGGGCGACCAGGTCAAGATATTCTCGAAGATTCGGCTCCTTGCGTGACGCAAAATATCCATCTTCTCGAAGACGTTTCCGCAGGGCAAGTATCAGATTAAATACGACACCGACACCGGCAAGCGACTTGAAAGGGAACCCGCAATCGCTGCGGAGGGGATTTATCACGGCACAGGCGTCAGGTAGTTGTGGAAGCGGCGTGTGGTGATCAGTGATGATCAGATCGATTCCGAGAGAAGAACAGATATCAGCTTCGGCAAAGGACGTTATACCACAATCAGCGGAAATCAGGATCCGTGCGCCTTTTTCGGCAGCTTCTTTGATACCGCTACCATGTAAGCCATAGCCCTCTTCAATCCGGTGGGGAATATAATAAAAACAATCCCCGCCCAGTTCCGAGAGAAAACCGACCAGCGACACTACCGACGTGACGCCATCCACATCATAGTCCCCATAAACACAGATTTTCTCCCCGGCCAGCAGCGCACTCCGGATACGCTCCACTGCCTTGTCCATGTCCTTGAGGAGAAAGGGGTCGTGGATTTCCGCCAGGGACGAAGAGAGGAAACGGCTGGCTGCATCGGCTGTCTCAATCCCTCTGCTGACAAGCAGTCGGCAAAGAAGGAGCGGAAGTGACGAAGCCGCAGAAAGGCATTTCACCTGAGTGTCGTCAGGTAACGCGATCTTCCAGCGTCTTTCCCGAACCGGATGCATGGATTCTCCCGAAAAAAAAGCCCCCGTTGTTCGGGGGCGCAGGTTGGATGTTTTCAGAGACAGATCATGCTTTGGCGCGTAGTGCCCGGTTCTCCCAGAGTAAAACAAGCGGACTGGCCACAAAAACTGAGGAATAGGTTCCCACCACAATTCCCACCACCAGGGCAAAGGAAAAATCGTGGATCACTTCACCACCCAGTAGAAAGAGGGATAGTGCGGCAAACAGCGTGGTGAGTCCTGTTATAATGGTTCTCGAAAGAGTTTCATTGATGCTGAAATTGAAGACTGTCTCCAGGGAGTCCTTCATATTCTTGTGCATGTTCTCCCTGATCCGGTCAAAAACCACGACCGTATCGGTCAGGGAGTAGCCGGCAATGGTAAGAACCGCGGTTATCAGAAGGAGATTGATCTCCTTATCGAGAATATAGAAGATGGCCAGGATGGCCAACACATCGTGAAACGTTGCCAGTGCCGCCGCAATCCCGAATTTCATATCGAATCGCCAGGCAATGTACAGAATAATACCGATCATGGCAACGACAATGGCAACCAAGGTATCCTTGCGAAGTTTGTCCCCGATGGAAGGCCCGATTTCCGTCGAACTCTCCACAATATAAGGGTTGGCGGAGAATTCCTTCTTGAAAACGTTTTCTACCGCTGCAGCAACATTTCCCGTTGCCAGGTTAGTCTTGCCGACCTTGATCAGAAGCTTGTTCCCATCCGTGATTTCCTGGAGGCTCACTTCCAGGCCATTTTTGGCCAGAGCTTTGCGAGCATCCTGCAGGGCAATGGGCTTTTCGAACATCAACTGAAGTGAGGTTCCCCCGGTAAAATCGATTCCCATGTTTGTTGCCCCACGGGCAATCTGGACTATTGCGACAATGCCGATGATGGCAATTATCGACGAGATGGTAAAGGTAATTTTCCTCTTGCCAATAAAATCGAATTTCGTTTTACCGATGATTTGCATAAATTCCCCCTAACCATCCTATATACTTATTTTAGTCACCCGGCGACGGCCGAGGAAATATTCGAACACCACTTTCGTGCCGACAAGGGATGTAAACAGGTTGATGATTACCCCGAGACTCAGGGAAACCGCAAACCCCTTGACCGGCCCGGTACCAAACTGAAAAAGCACCGCAGCGGTAATGAGAGTGGTCACGTGGGAATCCATGATCGTCAGGAAGGCCTTGTCATAGCCAGCCTCGACAGCTGCCAGCGGCGTCTTGCCGAGGCGAAGCTCTTCTCGTATTCGCTCGAAAATAAGCACGTTTGCATCAACCGCCATCCCGATCAGAAGCACGATTGCGGCAATGCCCGGCAGGGTCAGAGTCGCACCGAAGACCGCCAAAGCACCCATCAGGAATACAATATTGAGCACCATGCCGACGTTTGCAATCATTCCGGACAACTTATAGTAAAATGCCATGAAACAGATCACCAGCAAAACTCCGACCAGTCCGGCCATCAGCCCTTTGCGGATGGAATCCTGACCAAGGGACGGACCAACGGTAACGTTCTGGAGAATCTTTACCGGAGCAGGCAAGGCGCCGGCCCGCAGAACGATGGCAAGGTCACTGGCTTCCTTCTCGGTAAATGACCCGCTGATCTGAGCATTACCGCCGGATATGCGTTCACGGATAACCGGTGCGGAATAAATGTTATTGTCCAGCACGATGGCAAAGCGCTTACCGACATTGGCCGCGGTCACCTGATCGAAAAGCTTGGCGCCAACGGAATTGAAACTGATTGCAACATACGGTTGATTGAACTGAGAATCAATCTGCACCTGGGCATTGGTAAGCAGATCACCGGTAATCAGAGTCTTCTTTTTCAGGATATAGGGCACTTCCGTCACGGCCTTGGTATCCGGATCAATCCTTTTCTCGGTGAGCATCTCATCCTCATCGGAGAGAGTGCCCTGGGTAGCTGTTGCCGGATTCACCTCTTCATTGACCAGCTTGAACTCCAGTCGAGCAGTCTTGCCGATCAGTTCAATGGCCCTCTTCGGATCCTTCACCCCCGGAAGCTGGATAACGATATTTCTGATCCCTTCCCGCTGAATTACCGGCTCCGTCACGCCGAACTGGTCAATCCTGTTGCGAATGGTCTCAAGAGCCTGCTGAACAGACTTGTCTTTTACGTCCGTTATCTCCGCGTCGGGCATTTTCATCTGAAGGTTGAGAAAACCTCCTTCATCAAAGGGAGCAAGAAGCTGGAGACGGGGATACTTTTCCTTGAGGAGGCTTTCCGCTGAAGAAACCGTTCCCTTGTCATAGAGGACAATGGCAACCCGATCTCCTCCGAGACGTGAAACCTTTTTGAAACGCAAATTCTTCCCGTTCAGGGTGTCTTCCACGTCAGTGGCTATAATATCGAGTTGTCCTTCGACCGCCTTCTGGGTTTCCACCTCCATGACCAGATGGATTCCTCCCTGAAGGTCAAGACCAAGGCTCAGCTTATCCTTCGGCAAAAAGGGCCCACCCCACCAGGATGGCAGATTTGCAAACAAAGTGGGTGTCAGATACAGAAGTGAACAAAAGAGAAAAAATACAATGAGACTGATGCGCCAGGTAAGTCCCTTGGACATGGCAGCGCTCCTTTCAGGAATATATCTCGAGATTAAATGGTTTCTATCCGTAAACCCCGGATGAGAAGCTTGCCTAAGTACAACAATAAACAGTCGATTTGAATCAAGACTATTTCGTAACGGTTGCGATGTACCCTTTGTTGATCCTGATATTTACCCCGGTTGCTATCTCGATAACAACCACACCGTCATCGATGCCGGTCACCTTGCCGTGAATACCGCCGGCGGTAACGATCTGATCACCTTTTTTAAGCGTCTCCAAAAGGGCTTTATGTTCTTTTGCCTTTTTCTGCTGGGGACGAATAAGGAGGAAATAAAAGATCGCAAACATGAAGATGAGCGGAATAAAACTCATAAAAGAACTGGAGCCAGACGCTCCACCAGCGGGAGTACCCAATGCGTATGCCAAAGTCAACATGTGAAACCTCCTGAATAATTTTTGATCGCGCCCATGGGCACTAACCTTCTGCGCCTGACGGCGCATCGTCTCTGCGGGTTAAGCGGTACCTTGTCGCTTGTGATAAAACTCCCGACGGAATGAGGCGAAGCTTCCCTGTGCGATTGCTTCACGTGCCTGTTCCATCAGGGTGAGATAATAGTGGAGATTATGGTACGTATTGAACCGCGAAGCAAGAATCTCCCCTGACCGGTAGAGGTGACGCAAATACGCCCGTGAATAATTCCGGCAGACATAACAGTCACAGTCCGGGTCTACCGGTGAACGATCTTCCGCATAACGGGCATTTTTTATATTCAGACTGCCGGTCGAAGTGAACAGCGTGCCATTGCGGGCATTTCTTGTGGGCATGACGCAGTCAAACATATCATAACCACGAAAGATCCCCTCTATTAAATCTTCGGGAGTGCCGATACCCATGACATAGCGGGGATGATCCTCGGGCAGTAGCGGCTCACAGTACTCCATGACCGAGTACATCACCTCTTTTTCCTCACCCACGGAAAGACCACCGAGGGCATAGCCATCAAAACCGATTTCGCGAAGTTCCTGGACACTTTGTTTCCGCAAGTCCTGAAACTTCCCCCCCTGCACGATGCCGAAAAGTGCCTGGTCATCGCGACGTTTGGCTTCCTTGCAGCGCCGGGCCCAGCGGGTGGTCATCTCCAGGGATTTTTTCACGTAGGAAAAATCGGAAGTGCTGGGGGGACACTCATCAAAACACATGATAATATCCGCACCAAGCGCTTCCTGGATTCCGATGGATACTTCAGGAGAGATACAATGATAGGAGCCGTCCAGATGTGACTGGAAGGTAACCCCCTCTTCCTTGATTTTACAAAGCTCGCCAAGACTGAAGACCTGGAATCCGCCACTATCGGTCAGAATCGGTCCCGACCAGTGCATAAATTCGTGCAAGCCGCCCAATCTGCCGATCAGTTCATGTCCTGGTCTGATATAAAGATGGTAGGTATTGGCCAGAATGATCCGGGTCTTGATCTCCCGCAACTCTTCGGGGGTCATGGACTTGACCGTTGCCTGGGTTCCCACCGGCATGAATATCGGTGTTGCAATAGTTCCGTGAGGCGTCGAAATCGCGCCGAGGCGCGCAGCGCATGACGGATCCTTTGCTATGAGAGTGAAGGTGAATGATTGCACTATTTCCCTTTTATCAGCGTAAATTCCGAGTCCTTTAACGGATAAACATGGCATCTCCGTAACTGAAAAAACGAAACTTTCTCCGGATGGCTTCAGCGTAGGCATGGAAAAGAAAGTCTTTCCCGGCAAACGACGAGACCAGCAGGAGTAGAGTCGAGCACGGCAGATGAAAGTTGGTGATCATGGCGTCAATAACCTTGAAGCGATAATCGGAATGAATAAAAATATCCGCCTCGCCATCACCCACGCGAACAGTACCATCGCAGTCAGCCGCATGTTCGAGCGCGCGCGTGGTCGTTGTTCCGAGGGCAATCACCCTTCCCCGGCCAGCCTTGCAGGCAGCAATTGCCGCAGCAGTCTCACGGGGAATGGTATAGAACTCCCGGTGCATCCGGTGTTCGCTCACCTCTTCGACCCTGACAGGGAGGAAGGTCCCGAGACCCACATGGAGGGTAAGGTGCGCGATATCGGCCCCGCGTGCCTGAACCTCCCGCAGAAGCGGTTCGGTAAAATGCAGACCTGCCGTGGGAGCGGCAACCGCTCCGCTGTTCCGGGCAAAAACCGTTTGGTAGCGGGACTCGTCTTCCGGATCGGCAGTCCGCCGGATATAGGGAGGAAGAGGCATCCTGCCCTGTTCATGGAGCCAGCGGTCGAAACCTTCCTGCGGGGAAAAAGAGACCAGCCAGGTCTCGTCAGTACCCCTCTCAAGAATTTCAGCAGTCATATCCGCCGGGAACCTGACAAAAGTACCGGGTCGTGGCTTCTTCGACGCCTTGAGAAGACAGGACCAGATTTCTTCCGGACCGGTCATCCTCCGGACCAGAAAGACTTCAATGCGGCCACCGCTGTCCTTTACTCCGAAAAGACGCGCAGGAATCACCCTGGTATCGTTTACAACCAGGAGATCTCCAGGACAAAAAAGCTCGGCGATCCCGGAAAACCGGGTTTCATCAAGTGACCCGCTTTTCCGGTCAAGAATCATGAGACGGGACTCGTCCCGACGATCCATCGGCGTCTGGGCAATCAACTCCTGAGGGAGATCATAATCAAAATCACGAAAAAACATAAAATCTACTCAGTGTAGTAACTGACGACCCGTGTGCCGGGATAATAGTAGGAAAGTATTTCCCGGTAGTTGAAACCATTTTCGGCACGCTGTTTGGCACCCCACTGGCAAAGTCCGACTCCATGCCCGTACCCGACACCGACGAAGACATACTCATTACCGACCGACTTCATCTCAAAATCCGTGCTTCGGATACTACTGTAGCCGATGGCCTTGCGGAAGGCAACAGCGGGAATGGTAACAGTACCGCTGGCGGAAACGAGTTCAAGCAATTCAATGCGGCCACTCGGATACCGCGACTTTGCCGTAATCCGGTGAAGATCGACCAGGTGATAGCCGGCGGCACGAAGTAGACCTTCAATTTTTTTCGGCGTCAGGGTCTGTTGCCAGAGTACCGATGGGGTTTTCTCGCAATAGGTACATTCGACCCCGCGCAAGTAGGGCAGCCTGACGGTCCAGACATTTTCAGAGGCCTCGGTGTGACCACCGCAGCTGGAATGAAAAAAAGCCTGAATGATTTTTTCATTATACGTGACAACCTCGCCCCGGGTCTCTTCTACGGCACGGACCGCCCGGCTGTCTTCGATATCAGATCCTCCGTAGACCTGATCGAGGACAGTGGACTCCATGTGATAGAGAAGTTTTTTTCTCGCCTGCTTCTGAAAGAGGGCAAAGGTGCGTGCAACAACCGCCTGCGCCTTTACTGCCTCCATCGGCCATTGGGACGAAATTTCGCAATTAATGAGGCCGACCAGGTACTCCTCCAGCAGTATTTCGTCAACAACCAGAAGTCCCTTGCCGGAAGGATAGATCTCCAACAGACCGCGATATCCCCGGCCGTTAATCTGGACGAAACCGGGAGACGTGATCGTAAGCGATCTGAGATGCATGCCTCCCGCGGAAATGCCGTTGTCCACTTTTGTTACTGTCAGGGGAAATGATAGGGCAAGGCTGGTCCCGAAAGAATCCGTAGCCTTCAGACCAACCCCGTCGATACGTACTGTTTCAACGCCCTTATGTAGTGCGATCCTGACCGTCTCGGTGTCGCCGCTTGCCGCACAGAGCACCGTCGGCAGGAGGAGGACAAAGATAATGAGTTCCAGGATAATTTTCAGCATACGCATAGGCGCTTTGCAACCTTTCGATAAAAACAAAAAAATGAAATGAAGTCAACGATTATGTAACTAGTTTCCATCCGGAAACTCCGGATGTGAAACTAGCGGTTTCCAATTCACCACCGCTTGAACGACAGTCCTGAAAACCGTTTCTTTTCGCAACCTGTTTGGAGGGGTATCATAGGGAGAGGCACGAACCTTGTCAAGCTTTCAGATTCAGTCGTCAAGGAGCCGGCAAAGCGTTTGCCCGATCAGAAAAATCGTGATATTTTGTTTCAGTATTAATTACCTCTTTTTGTGCAAAAGCATTTCAGGAGCCCCTCGTGACCATGCTGCTCCGGATAACCGGACTTTCAACTCACTTCAGCCTTCCCCAGGGAACGCTGAAAGTGGTAGACAATCTTGATCTATTCGTCGAGGAAGGGGAGACCCTTGCGATAGTCGGCGAATCTGGCTGCGGCAAAAGCATGACCGCACTGTCTATCATGGGACTTGTCCCTGCTCCGGGCAGCATAGTTTCCGGTGAAATTCTCTTTGAAGGGCGGGATTTGCGGACCTTATCCGACACGGAAATGCAGCAACTACGGGGAAACAGGATATCCATCATTTTCCAGGAACCGATGACATCATTGAATCCGGTTTTTCGTATCGGTGATCAAATCGCGGAAGGACTGCTGCTCCACCGAAAGCTGCCGAAGCGCGTTGCGAAAGAGACAGCCCTCGAAATGCTCAACAAGGTAGGCATTCCATCTCCGGCATCGCGGTACAACGACTATCCCCACCAATTGAGCGGCGGCATGCGTCAGCGAGTCATGATAGCCATGGCGCTTTCCTGCGAGCCGCGTCTTCTGATTGCCGATGAGCCAACAACAGCACTCGATGTAACCATTCAGGCCCAGATACTCGAACTCATTGACGACCTGAAACGTGAATATGGCATGGGGCTGATCCTGATCACCCATGATCTGGGAGTCGTTGCGGAGCGGGCCCATCGAACCGCAATCATGTACGCCGGCAAAATCGTTGAAACCGGTCCGACTGAGCAGGTTCTCAACCAGCCACTGCACCCCTATACCGACGGCCTCCTTTCCTCCCTGCCCCAGCGAGCGAAACCGGGAAGCCCTCTCGCGACAATTCCCGGGCAGGTACCTTCTCTACTTATGGAACTTCCCGGATGCGGCTTCTGCGAACGCTGCCCGCACCGGGACTGGAAATGCTCAACCGAACCACCCCCTCTCAGGGAACGGGGTGCAGGTCATTTCGTTCGATGCTGGAAACACGCATGAAACAGTCACTGCTTGAAGCAAAAAATATTCACAAATCCTTTTCCGTGAAGCCAGGACCTTTTGCCAGAACTCTCTCCCTGAAAGCCGTTAACGGGGTATCCTTCCGTCTCGAAGAAGGAGAAACCCTGGGACTCGCCGGTGAGTCCGGAAGCGGCAAATCAACACTGGGCAAACTGCTGCTGAAGCTGCTTACGCCGGACGAGGGAGAAATCATTTTCCGGGGCAAAAGTCAGGACAGTTTCACGGCCAGGGAGCTGCTTTCTTTCAGAAAAGAAACCCAGATGATTTTTCAGGATCCCTACTCCTCCCTCAACCCTCGGATGCGGATCGGCGATATAATCGGGGAACCGATAAAAATTCATAAAAGTTTCGTCTCTGCCGGGTATCACGAGCAGATAGTCGCCCTCATGAAACGGGTTGGACTTAACGAGGAATATTTTTCTCGCTACCCTCATGAATTTTCCGGGGGACAAAGACAGCGAATCGGTATCGCCAGAGCCTTGGCCGTTTCTCCCCGCCTCATCATTGCGGACGAACCGGTCTCTGCCCTCGATGTCTCCATTCAAGCCCAGATCATCAATCTTCTCCAGGAACTGAAGGTGGAATTCAACCTCTCGTTCATCATTATCGCACACGATCTTTCTGTTCTTCATCACATGAGCGACCGCATTGCGATCATGTACCTTGGTGCCATCGTGGAAATGGGTACCACGGAACAAGTTTTCTCTCACTATCTGCATCCCTATACCGAAGCCCTGCTTTCTGCTGTTCCGCACCTGGAAAAACAGGACCGCAGAAAAAAGATTGTTCTGAAAGGTGACATTCCCTCTCCCCTTGACCCGCCGTCCGGCTGCCCCTTTCATCCTCGATGCCCTTATGCCCGCCTTGAAGTCTGCGCCGTGACCCCTCCGCCACTCGAGGAAAAAAGGTCGGGCCATTTGGCTGCCTGCCACTTCTGTTTGAACCTTGGTGACTGATGGGAACATCCTTTTTATGAACGTTCATTCCCTCTGTCAGGTGCTTTTTCCACCATTGATTCCCGCATAACACAATGAGAAACTTGCTTCCAGGCAAGCAGCAGAAATCCATTCCGCAGGAATTTCCCTGCCTTGTGACACCCCACCCTGCAGCAGGCTATTACGTTGTAAGTTATTGATATCCATCAATTGCAGCGTAACATAAGCACAAGATTCACCATGGAGAATTATTTTACCAAACTAGCATTGTTCAGTTGACAAAAAATCAAACCGGGAATATAGATATATGCGAATTTGTCTGTCCGAACGGAGTTACGTATGAAATTCAACAAGAACAAAGATTTTATCAGCGAAGCAGAAATCTGCAAAGTGCTCGGTCATCCGATTCGTTTGAAAATAGTTGCCGGACTTTGCTCCCAGGAGTGCAACGTAAAACATATCTGGGAATGCCTTGGCCTTCCCCAGGCAACGGTTTCCCAGCATCTCGCCCTTCTCAAGAACAAGGGGATCATCGAAGGAAAACGAGAAGGCGTCGAAGTTCATTACAGTGTCATCCATCCCCTGGCCAGACAGATCATTCTGCTCTTTACAAAATAATCGAGAACCGACACAAACATGATCGTTCAGCACTGAACAGAACTTTCCCCCAACCGTCGCCCCAATCTCATGGCAGGACTGATACTGCTTCAATGATCAATTCGTTGCAGTACCGGAACCTTGCCAAGAATCTTTCGTCTACTCTCCGCATCGTGCCCGAGGTCCATTGGGTCCATCAGGAAACCGACAATTTCGATAAAATCAAACCCATCCGCCATGACACGTGCGAGATCTTCGTCATTTGCCGGTTGTTGTTCCGGGACGTAGACCAGAATGTCCTTCCTGTCCACAAGATACAGTGCAATATATACGTGCGGTGTCCCGTTCTCTTGCAGGGAAAACACAAACGCGTCACAAGTTTCAGTGGTATTGTCTCCCATGGCAACACGCGCCCGGTTAAGTGACTTGTATATTTCCAGCACGTCTTCCGGGTGCAGGTAATCAACACATTTTTTCGACGTATCAATGGTGAAGGTTGCCTGTTCAGATGAAGACTTCCGGTCTTTTCTGTCATATGTGTGTTGTGATCTGAAATCATGTGAGTCTTCCGATTGCAGAAAAGCGAAAGGATCCGTTTCATCAACCTCTGCGGAAGAAGCCTCTTCACCAGGAGAAAAATCGACAGGACTGTCTGCAAACACAACGTTTTGCCTGGCAAAAGGTTGTGTAACGGGCGGTAGTGATTCTTTTTTTACCCTCGCGGGTGCTTCAGTCGGTTGGGCAATTTCTTGGGGGGGGGGGCCACTGGCCCCGAATTTTTTCCAGGAAGCGTGGCCGGTTCTCGCGCTGAAAGTCTTTCCAACGCCTCTTTTTCAGCGGCTATTTTATGAACACCGGCAGTTGCGGCAGATACTTTATCGGCAACACTTTTCTCGCAAGCTGCCTTTTCCACGGCAAGTTGCTCAACCTCAGCCCTGATGGCAGCCAACTCCTCTTTTGCCGCCTTCTCCATCTCAACTTTTTCCGCCACCAGCCTTTCCGACTCTAACTGCAAAGCTTCCTTTTCACGAGCAAGAGCCCTCTCAGAGGCAATTTTTTCCGCGGCAAGACTGGCAACTTTTGCTCGCAGCAACACCAACTCGCCTCCTGTGGCATTTTCAAAGGCATTTCGTTCCACAACAAGCGTTTCCGCTTCCTGTTGCAAAGCGGCCAGCCTTTGTTCGAGATCCGAATCGACACTACGCTCACCGTCTGAAACGTTTTCACCGTTTAGCGCCACAAGAAGTGATCGAGCAAGATTCCGCGCCGCGCTGGTCTTCTCTACGAGCTCCTTCTCGGACGCAAGCAGGTCATCGGTAAAGTGCAGCACCCGCCCCTTCAAAGCAAATAGCTGCTCGGCAGATTCCCGCAGCAAGGTCTCCTTCTGCTCTTCCAGGGCCGCGATCTCAGCGCTAATGGCCGTTATCTTTTCCTGGGCGGCAGAAGCATGTATTTTCACTTCATCCCGCAACGTTGTGACCTTGAGCTGAGCCGTGGCAATTTCATCGGCAGCGGCAGCCTCGGCATCAGCCAGTTGTCTGGTTAGCTGTTCATCCTGCTCCATGAGTGAAGCAAGCTGCTGTTTCGCATTCTCTTTACTGGATATCCTTTCCGCTGAAAGTATCTCGATTCGGTCTTTCAGGTCGCAGATCTTACGTTCGCTGCCCGCTTGGGCAACGTCTCTTTCCACCCTCAAGCGGGAAAGTTGTTCTTCCAGCGCGGCAACCTCTGTCGCGACAGTGGCTTCGGTTTCTTTTTTCCCGGCCTGGAATTCTTCCTCTTGCAGCTGCAGGGCCGCCACCACCTTGTCGGCCGCTTCACGGGCGACCGCAATCTCTTCCTGCAACAGGGCAATCCGATCCCGTACACCCTGCTGCTCCTGATCGGCATTTCGTTGCACCTGGGTCTTTTCTTTTGCCAGGTGCGCAGCCGCCTTCTTCAATTCAGCAACAGTGGCAGCATGACCTTCTTCTGCTGCCTTTTTCTCATCCTCGAGACGCGCTATCTCCGTCTGGATCTCCAGGATTTCGGCGCTCCGGGTCTGATCTGCTTCTGTTTTTATCTGGAGCAATCGTTTGCTCTCACCCGTCAGTACGGCAAGCTCTGCCTCCCCAGCTTCGTGACTGGTGGTTATGTCCGCTTCGAGTTGCGCTATTTCACTTCGGAGCGTCTGAAGATTAAGTTCCAAAGCCCCTGTCAACTGCTCCTTCTCCAGGGCTCTTTTGTTCCTCTCTGACTTCAGGGCTGCTGCTTCCTCTTTACCCTTCAACTCTAACGATGAAATCTCCTCTTCCAGGGTGGCAATTTCCTGTCGAAGTTCGGATACCTCAGCCCGAAGCCTGCTCTCCGTGGCAGTTGTATCCGCTTTCCGACGTTCGATTTCTTTCTGAAGAGATTCCAGTTCCCCACCCTGATCAGCAGAAAGAGAGATTCCTTCCAACTCTGTTTTGAGTACTGCAATTTCGCGCGCCCGGTCCTTTTCAGTGGAGGTCTTTGCAACAGAGAGCTGTTCCAGTTCCCGTTGAAGAGCAGCCAGCTCTTCAGCGGCACTCGTGTCCTGTGCCGTTTTCTCGTTCAGCAATGATTCTATTTCCGCCTTTGCTGCGGCAATCTTCAGAGATGAAGCATCATTGTCGGCCTTATTGTCCTGTGTCAGTTTTTCAATTTCCGTTGCAAGAGCAGAGATCGTTTCCGCCGCGGAATGGTGCTGAGCGTCAATCTGCCCGGAAAGGCGCTGAGACTCTTTTTGAAGCTGTGCAATTTCCTTTTCGGCCTGCGCTTCAGCAGATGTTTTCTGTCGGCCAAGCTCTTCAATCCCAGTCTTTAATAACGCTATTTCAGCATTTTTTGCCTGCTCGAACGCTTTTATCTCCTTTTCGAACCTGTCATTATCAGCGCGGAGTGAAGCCAGGGTCCGAGCAGCAACCTTCTCGGCCGCCGCCTTTTCCGTTCCCAGACGGGTCTTGCGCTCCTTTTCAGCAATCAGGTCATCACGCTGAACCGGTGAAACATTTACTTGCGGGACCTCCAATTTTGCTTCCAAACCGGAAGGCGTCCCGGTGAGTTCCTTTTCAATAGCCTGCTGCGCCCGGGAAGATTTATCAGGAGGCCCTTTCCTTTGCGATGCTTTTTTGCCTGCCGTTGCCGAGCGAACAACCCTGAGATCATTGAGAATCACCTCTTTGAGCGCTTTGCTGTAATTCAGGTTTATGCCCTGCATCTCGAAACCGAATCCCTTGACGAATGCCTGAGCCTCCTTGAGGACCAGCTCAGTGGATGCCTTGTCAGAAGGCTGTCTTTCGGGAACAAAGACAACAAAATTTCTGCTCTGAATGAGAGAAAGGGCCACATGCACCGAGGTGCTGTCACCGTCATTGGTGACGCAGATAAATGCCTCGCATGATTGCCGCTGTCTACTCCCATGGCTCAGCATGACAGAAGAAGTGGAGCGATACATTGCAACAACATCTTGAATATCTGCTTCAATAAAGTGCAATAAACTGTTCTCAGTAAACATCTGTCACCCCGCGTAGCCAAGCTGCTCTATGGTGTATCCAGGCTGATTCGGAATCCGGCCTCGGAAAATGTACGGAGAGTATGAGTGCACAAGTAGTAAGAAGTATAGAGACTTGGACCCCGCTGTCAAAAAGCGCATACCCATGAAAGGAAAAAAAACATCCTACATAGTTTTCATCCGGAGTTTTCGGATGGAAACTACATAAAAAAAAGCCGGGGCGAAATATCGTTTCAGATAATTCGGCAACCCGGCAGTCTACATGAGACCCTGGAGGCTTTCCGCCCCACCCTCGCGAATGGTTTAGTATTGTCGTGTATCTCGAGAATATTCAGTTGTACATCGTTTTCTTGCCCATTATCCGAAACGACAGGGCAAAGTCAACAGATTTCTGTTGCACCGTTAACACACGGTATCAATGAGCTTCCCGGTTTAATTTCTCAGGATACTATGCTAGTATATGTCGCACCTTGCTTTTCCGACCGAATATCCGAACGGAAACAAATCAGTCAACATTTCGCAGTGGGAGGATATACCATGCAAAACGTCGTACGCTCTAACAAATCGATGTCCGAAGAAGAACTTGCCAAACTGAAGGAAATTGACTGGGAATCATATTATCGTGAGTCAGCGTCCGCTGAAGTGAAAGGACTTACGAATTGTCCGCATTGCAATACCATTATCATTGCCCGGGAAGAGCAGCCCGAATCTTCCTGTTATCAGTGTGGAAAGAAACTTACTCCGTAATGAGCCCCTAGGAGCCTGTCGGACTTAGGGCAAATCTGCTGCAAATCCGTCTGGACGGTCCATATTCCGTCGCTTTTTTGGGCAATAGAACAACTATAGCCCTGCAAAATCGACAAAATCTGTCCTCGCCCAGCCAAATTTTCGCTTCGATTTCCTAAGTCCGACAGGCTCCTGCCACCATGAAAAAAGGCCCCATTATTCCGATGCGGCCTTTTTTCATATCCGGCAAGATCTCCCGCTGCCTTCCCCCTCAGCTGGTTGTCAGACTTTCAACCCTTTTCCATAGATCACCTCATAGGAAGCAGGGATTCCTGCTTCAGCGGAAAAATCACGCTGGTAGACCTCCATCATTTCCATGATAATTCGCCTGCCACCAAGCCCCCCTGAAGGTAAGGACGCGGCACTGGCAGCGCCAATGCCCTTGAGCGATCTGAGAAAAGAAGGAACGTCCGGGTAGTACTCTCTCTCAACACAATTTTCAACCGTAATGGCACGATAGCCCGTTTGCTGGAGGGTTCGTGTCACCTCATCCTGAGTAAAGAAATGGTGAAATCGAGCCTTTTCGAGCGCATTCCCGGCAAGCAAGGCTTTCCGATAGGAGCTCCTCAACTCATGCAGAGTTCCTTCACCAAACAGGGCAAACAGGAACGCTCCGCCAGGCACAAGTACCCGCATTGCCTCCGAAAAGGCTTTTTCGAGCACCGTGAGCCACTGAAAAGTCGAGGTAGAAACCACCAGATCAAAAGTTCCGTCGGCAAAAGGGAGATTTTCGGCATCTCCCTCCACATACAGAAAATCCTCTTCCGTCTGACGGGAACCAATGGCAGCAGTTCCCATGCCCGGAGCCAGATCAAGTCCGGCAAGGAAGGCATGAGGATAAAGTTTCCGCACAGATCTGAGCAGCATTCCGGTTCCTGCTCCCACGTCGAGAATGCGACGGGGGAAAGGATGCAGGGACGCCTCCTCCAGATTCGAAAGAATTCTGTCTATGACCAGCTTCTGGACGATGACGGTCTCTTCGTAGCGACAAGAGCCTCGATCAAAGGCTTTCCGTACTTTTGTTCTGTCTATTTTACCCATAGATATTTATCAAAAATGATTCGATTGCGGCATTGAATTCAGCCGGACGGGAAAACATGGGAGCATGCCCTGCCCCGGCCAGGATGATCCGTGTCGTGGTGGATATCTTTTCTTCCAGGTACTGCGAGGCAGCAATGGGACAGATCACATCCCGGTCCCCGTGAAGTAACAGTACCGGCTCCCGAACGGAGGCGAGAACGGGACGCACATCTGCGGTCTGAAGGGTCTGCAGAGCCTGAACCAGCACTTCCGCTGAAGGAGGCGGCATCAACGGCAGAAGATCCTTCTCGAAATCATCAAAGCCCCAATCCGATTCCTGCTGACCGATGAACATTCTGCGAAGAAAACCATCCAGCGCTTTCTTGGGATTTCTTTTCAAAAGCAGCGAAAGTGACCGTGGCTCCTTCTCGGGAAGGCCGTACGGATACTCTGCGGATGAACAATATTTCGAAGTCGCGGAAACAAGGACCAGCGCGGCAAGCCTTTCCCGTACCGAAGGGTACGCAGCAAGTGCGACAAGCGCTCCGAGTGACCAGCCAAAAAGGGTACCATCGGAAAGTCCCAACGAGTCGAAAAGACAGGTCACATCGGATGCCAGCACCTCGATACCATATCCCGAAGCGGACGGATTCGATCGGCCGTGCCCTCGAAGGTCAACGGTTAGACAACGGTATCGTGATGAAAAGTACTCTTTTTGCTGCGTCCATATCTGCGAGGAAAGAGACCAGCCATGGACAAACAGCAAAGGCTTTCCTTCCCCGGCCTCTTCATAATAGAGAAGGGTGGAGTCGCTGGTCGTTAAATACGGCATCAGGCATCCTTGTGGGACTGACCGGAAACAACACAGCCGCCCCTTTCCTTTCCCACCTTCTCCCGGGCACGACACATGGCATTGACGACGTTTTGCAGTTCGGCCTGCTCATGGGTTGCCATCAGAGTGCAGCGAAGGCGACTGCTTCCAACCGGAACGGTCGGCGGACGGATGCCCTGGACAAAAACTCCTTCGCCGAGGAGAGCGCGGGAGAATTCCATGGTGTTTTGCGCCTCACCCACGAAAACAGGCAGGATCTGCGTTTCACTTCCCAGGGTGTCAAAACCGGCCTCACGGAGCGAATTCCGCAGAAAAGCAGCATTCCCGGCCAAGGACCGGCGCAGATCGGCCCCCGTGCTTGAGTCAACAATATCGAATGCTGCCGATGCCGCGGCCAGTACAGCCGGAGGCAGGGAGGTCGAAAAGATAAAGGACCTCGCCTTGTTCACCAGGTATTCGACAATCTCCTTTGAGCCGGCAATATATGCCCCAAAGCCACCGAGAGCCTTTCCCAGGGTACCCATCGTAATGTCGATCTCCGACTGCAGGCCAAAATGTTCCGCTGTGCCACGGCCGTTGGGACCAAGAACCCCGGTTCCGTGAGCATCATCAACCATCAGAAGCGCTCCGAACTCCTTTTTGAGGGCAACCAGCTCCGGCAGGTTTGCCATGTCGCCATCCATACTGAAAACACCATCAGTAATAATGATACTGCGGCCTTTCCCACGATATTCAGCCAGTCGACGACGAAGAACGGCCATGTCATTGTGAGGATAGCGCACCAGCTGGGCACGTGAAAGAAGGCAGCCATCTACAATGCTGGCATGATTCAATTTGTCGCAATAGAGAATATCGCCCTTCTGCGCAAGGGCAGGGATAACTCCGGTATTCGCCGCATACCCCGAATTGAAGAGCAAGGCTCGTTCCGTTCCCTTAAAAGAGGCGATTCGCTCTTCGAGTGACGCATGAAGTTCCATGGTACCTGAAACAAGACGGGATGCTCCGCTACCGACGCCATATTTCTCAACGGCCCTGATGGCCGCTTCCTTGAGATTCGGATGATCTGCCAGACCCAGATAGTTATTGGAACAGAGGAGAAGGACTTTCTTCCCGTCCAGAACGACCCAGGAGCTCTGGCCCCCTTCAATACGCGGCATAGTCCGGTAAAGCCCCTGCTCCCGTAACCGATCCAGTTCCCGGGCAATTGTTCCTACCACAATTTTTCCTCCTCACGGAAAAACACTAACGGTAAACCACTAATCCAAACATGGTTAACCATCTCTGGGTACCATATTCATATTTTTTTGTAAAAGGAATTTTCCTCTCACCAGGAACACGGGTTAGAGGGATGCAGCGTACAGCTGCGGCATCTTGACAAAAAAACGACCGACAGAATACCATTACTGGCTATGCTGCCGGTCGCTGATAAGTGGAGAACAAGGACGTCTAGTGCTGAAAGGAACCACTCACCAGGGTAGCGGTTATACTGCCGACCTTGACCTTTGTTTGCATTTTTACCGGAAGACGACGACTGTCATCAGTCAACCAGATCACCATTTCTCCCTTTTTATCCATTATCCCCTCCGATTTCATCAGCGGCTTGATGACGATGGTATCAAAGGTGCCGAGCGCTGTTTTGATCTTCTCCTTCCTGAGCACCTGGACCTCTACATTCCATGTTTTCATATTATCGAGTATCGTCAGGTACACCGATTTTCCGACTTCCAGTTTGAGAGTCCTGACAACATAGAAACTGGAAAGGGTGTCAAGTGTTGAGGCAGATATGGGAAGTTCTCTTTTGTCGCCATTGAGGTTGTCCTTGTAATAGGCGATTCCCTTCGCGTGATCAAAATGAATTACCTTGTCCCTGCGATGTTTTCCTTCTTGAATCTTGATGGAGTAGATTTTCGGCAGACCTATCTTAGAGTCGGGATTTTTCGACAGGGTCGATTCTATCCGATCTTCAACCGGAAAAAAAACTGATATCCAGTCTGCGGAACGGGCAATGGAGACAATTTTTGTATCCTCCTTATCCGTGAAAATCTCCTGGGTAGCCGTTCCGGCCTTGATACCGGTCCAGGTCAGGTCATACACCAATTTTTCCGGAATGGTCATTGCTGAAACATTTTCAGCCACGAGGAAAGCTGTCATCCCCAAAAACAAGAAAAGCATCATACGCGTAAGGTTGATACCATGCTTAGTGGAACAGAATGCTTTGATACTCATGAAAAATTCTCCTTTTCTTACCAGATGACGATACGGCAGCACGATATGACGTCACCGGACCTTGTTGCCAACCATTTATTCATTGGCATGTTACGGGCCCAAAACCTGCACTGGCCCCCCCAGCAGGAAATTTATTCTATTAAGGGACTCGGAACTTACTAATATACCGTTTTACATCTCATCTTCAGACCATCTTTGCCGCTCCTTCAATCGCAAAATCCTCAGCGTAGCCCTGCTACGCCTGTGGTTTTACTCAATCAGGAACGACAAATCCGGCCCAAATCCGAGAATGAAAACTGGTACATCAGTAAATTCCGAGGCCCTAAAACAAATTCAGTTGAAATCACGATCTTCTTTGCTATAGTTTCAGTCAGTTTGACACCTAGACCACACTATAAGGAGAGACCTGGATGAAACTTGATGATGTTAAAAAAATTGCGAAAGACCGGGGTATACAAATCAAAAACATGAAAAAAATCGATATCATCAGAACAATTCAACGGGATGAAGGAAACATCGACTGTTACAATACTGATTCATCTGACGCCTGCGGTCAGCTTACCTGCATCTGGCGCGACGATTGCCGTTAACACCTCTCGTTACTTTGTCACGGAGCTGTTCACCAAGTCAATTACCGTAACTTCCGGGGGCGCTAGAAATCGTATCGGCGGCCCCCAAGTTCCGGTACCTCTGCTCACATAAAGATTGGAAGACGCCGTAATCCGGGACAAGCCGGTTTTTACCGGGTAGAACAGATAGGTCATCAGTTCAAACGGAAAAATCTGTCCCTTATGTACATGTCCCGAAAGCTGCAGATCAAATAACCCGACGCTCTCCTTCGCGACAACCGGCCGATGTTTCAACAGCAGAACAAACCGTCCGTGGGGAGCTTTCCTCAGAATATCCTCTTCCCGAATTTTGCCGTTGCCATGTTGTGTGTCGGCAGGATCATCAACACCAACAACGGATACCAAGCCAGCGACATCCTGCATTTCTCCCCGGAGTACCGAAAAATTTCCACGCTTCGTGAACTGCAGAAAACCGTCAATCCCCGAATAAAATTCATGGTTGCCGGTAACCGCGATCTTGCCGAATGGGGGCTGAACTTTTCCCAGGGCAACTGCCAAGTCTGTCAAGCCATCGGTCTGACCATCCAGCAAATCACCAGTCGAAACCAGTAGATCGGGTTGAGCTTTTTCAATTTCACGAATGATTTTCTGAAGCCTTTGTTCCTGGACAATAAGGCCCAGGTGAACGTCTGATATTTGAACAATCCTGAAGGACTTGATCGTTGACGGGAGCTTGGTCGTCGATACGACTACCTTTTCCATCCTGATTGCCTGAGCTTCGCGATAACCGTATAACGAAACCCCGAGAGAAAAGGCAACCGCGACGAAAAAAGCCTGTCGATCGCTAAAAATACCCGAAAAATCCCGTTGAAAAAATTGCCCTCCTGCCTGGATAAGAACTCGGCCGAGATCGATTGCAAGCATAAAAATGATAAACAGAAACAGGAATCCCATCCAGAGATAGCCCACAAAGGCAAGCGGAACGGCAATAGTGTCAAACCCTTCCCTTTCCAGAAGCCGGACGAACAGCGGTGCCAGAACCATTATCAGCATGAATAAAACCAGAGCACAGACGGCAGGCAATGGAAGCGACACAGCTGAGCCGACCTTACGGTAGGCATAATAGTGCATTCCGCCATAGAGAAATAAGAATGTTAAAAGAAACAAAGACATACGCAGTTTTAACTCCTCGTCAGTCGCTGAACGATGGTTGTTGATCACCTCGTGCACGACGGAACAAGGCGGAAGCCCGCACCTGCAACCTGTCCATGTAGAAGTAGACCACTGGCGTGATATAAAGAGTAAGTAACTGAGAAACGATGAGGCCCCCGACCACGGCCAGGCCCAACGGACGACGCCCCTCGGCACTCGCGCCGAAGCCGATGGCTATGGGCAGTGTCCCCATGAGAGCAGCCATGGTGGTCATCATGATGGGTCGAAAACGTATCAGCGCTCCCTGACAGATGGCCTCCAGCGGCGGCTTCCCTTCCTTTCGCTGAGCCTCAAGGGCAAAATCGATCATCATTATAGCATTCTTTTTAACAATGCCGATCAGCATTATCACTCCGACAAAGGCATAGACATCAAGATTCTTTTGGAACAGCAGGAGCGTAAGCAAGGCGCCGAAACCGGCAGCCGGCAGTCCGGAAAGAATAGTCAACGGATGAATGAAACTTTCATAGAGAATACCCAGAACGATGTAGATGACCAGGATCGCCATCAGAAGCAGCAGCCAGAGTCCCTGTAATGAAGACTGAAAAGCCTGGGCAGTCCCCTGGAAGCTGGTAGCGATCGATGAAGGCAGGGTCTCACGGCCCAGCTTCTCCACCAGAGGTACGGCATCACCCAGGGCAACTCCGGGCTTCAGGTTGAACGACAGGGTAACCGCCGGAAGCTGCCCGAGGTGATTTACCGTGAGTGGCCCTACCCCTGTGGTTATGGTGGCCACCGTGTTGAGGGGCACGAGATTTCCGTTGGCTGAGCGAACGTACAGCATCGAGAGGGAAGACGGTTCCCGCTGATACTGTTTCTCCAGTTCCAGGATGACCTGATACTGGTTGTTGGGTGAATAAATGGTTGAAACCTGCCGGGAGCCGTAGGCGTAATACAAGGCATCTTCGATCTGCGCAACCGAAACTCCGAGAGCGGAGGCCTTGTCCCGATCTATCTGAACGTTTACCTGGGGATTCTTGATCTGCAGATCGCTGGTAACGTCCTGCAATTGCGGCAGGGCACGCATCTTCTCTTCAAGCTCGGTTGAATATCTGTACAGAACATCATTTTCAGGGCTTTGCAGGGTGTACTGGTATTGACTTTTGGTCAACCGTCCTCCTATGCGGATGGCCGGAAGGTTCTGCATGAACATCCTGATGCCCGGAACCGTTGCGAGTTTGGGTTTCAGTTCCTCAATAATTTCGTCTGCGGAGAGTTTCCGTTCACTGCGGGGCTTCAACCGTATGAACATGCGACCGGTATTGCTTGAAGAGCTTGCACCGCCTGATCCCACTGCTGACATGAAGGCCGCAATATTGGGCTCCTGGGCTACGATAGCTGCCAACCGTCTTTGATGCCGGACCATGTCTTCGAAGGAAATACCCTGGGCCGCCTCGGTAAAGGCGAAAATCTGCCCGGTATCTTCACTGGGCAGAAACCCTTTCGGCATTTTGACGAACAGCCAGCCGGTGACGACAGTCAGGAGCAGGATGAGCACCAGTACCGCACGGCGGTACTGAAGCACCGCATGCAGGCTCCGGTCATAGGCGCTGTGCATGCCGTTAAAAAAACGCTCCAGGACCAGATAGAGACGTCCGTGCCGTTCGTTGCCGGGGGGGCGAAGAAAGCGACTGCAAAGCATCGGAGTCAAGGTAAGAGAGACGAAACCGGAAATCAGGATCGCAATGCTGATGGTAACGGCAAATTCATGCAGTAGCCGACCCATGATACCACCCATGAACAGAACCGGAATGAATACCGCCACCAGCGACAGGGTCATGGAGATGATGGTGAAACTGATCTCGCGGGCCCCCTTCAGGGCGGCTTCCATCACCCCCTCCCCCTTCTCCATATGCCGGACGATGTTTTCCAGCATGACAATTGCATCGTCCACCACAAATCCGACCGAGAGAGTAAGTGCCATCAGGGTGATGTTGTTAACACTGAAATTCAGCAGATACATGGCGGCAAAGGTGCCGATGATTGAAAGGGGCAGTGCCAGACTGGGTATTATGGTTGCTGAAAGGTTGCGCAGAAAGAGAAAGATCACCATCACCACCAGACAGATGGTCAGCCCCAGGGTAAATTTGACGTCGGTCACAGACTCGCGAATTGATTCGGAGCGGTCATAGAGGATATTGAGTTCTACGGAAGCAGGGATCTGCGATCTGAACACCGGGAGAAGTTTCTTGATGTTGTCGACAATTTCGATGGTGTTTGTTCCTGGCTGTCGCTGCACCGCAAGGACAACGGCCCGGGTATCGTTGAACCAGTTCGCGACGGTGTCGTTTTCCACCGTATCGATGACACGTCCCAGTTCCTGCAAACGCACCGGCGAACCGTTGCGATAGGCGACAATTACCGGACGGTAGGCCGATGCCTCGTACAGCTGGCCGGTTGCCTGGATGGTATACGCCTGATGACTGCCGTCGAGGGTGCCGGTCGGAAGGTTGACATTGCTGTTTACCAAGGCGTTGGCAACCTCGTCGATACCAATCTGGCGACTGGCCAATGCCTTCGGGTCCAGTTGCGCCCGGACGGCATATTTCTGCGAGCCGAATACCTGAACCTGGGCTACACCTTCGATCATCGAGATCCGTTGCGCGATAAAGGTGTCGGCATATTCGTTTACCGTATAGAGCGGCAAGGTCGGTGAACTGAGCGCCAGATAGATGATCGGCTGATCGGCCGGATTGACTTTCCGGAAGGAGGGGGGCGACGGCATGGTCGGCGGCATCTGCCGCGAAGCCCTGGAAATGGCCGCCTGAACGTCCTGGGCAGCAGCGTCGATATTGCGGGAGAGATTAAACTGAATCGTGATGCTGGTTGAACCGGTACTGTTGGTAGAGGTCATGGAATCGACCCCCGCAATGGTGGAGAATTGCCTTTCCAGCGGGATGGCAACCGCCGATGCCATGGTGTCCGGGTTGGCGCCCGGGAGACTTGCCGTCACCTGGATGGTGGGGAAGTCAACGTTTGGCAGGTCACTCACCGGGATGAGGCGATAGGCAAACAGCCCGAAAATGAGTAGTGACGCCATGACCAGAGCAGTCATGATCGGCCTGCGGATGAAAAGCTCCGCAATTTTCATTACTGTGGAACCTTCCCGTTCATATTCTCCGTGCCGAAAACCACCCGGGATCCGGGTGCCAGCTCTAGCTGGCCGTCGGTAACCACTGTTTCACCGGAGTTCAAACCTTTCACGATAACAGTCTCGCCACCGGCTGTTTCACCTGTGACGACCGGCCTGATGTCAACCGTACGATCCGGCTTCACCACAAAAACAAACAGTCCATCCTGTCCCGTTTGGACCGCCTGTGCAGGCACTACCACAGCATTCGGGAGCTGGGCAAGGGTCAGAACTACGTTAACAAACTGACCGGGCCAGAGCCTTCTTTGCTTGTTTGCAAAGGTTCCCTTGACCTTAATCGTGCCCGTTGTCGTGTCCACCATATTATCCAGAAAACTGATCACCCCCTGTTCGGCGGGACCGGTATCATCGGGTATCAGCACTTCAACCTTCAGATCTCTGGCGGCCATATGTTGCTTGATACTCATCAATTCCTTCTCGGGCACCGAAAAAGTGACATAGATGGGATTGATCTGGTTGATGGTTACCAGGATCGGGACATCATTGGCCTTGACAAGATTTCCCCTCTGAACCATGAGGTTTCCGGTACGACCGTCGATCGGGGAGCGAATGAAACAATATCCCAACAACACTGCGGCATTGTCAACTGCCGCCCTGTCGGCACGCACCGTTTCGGCCAAGGCGTCAGCATTTGCGCGCAGCTGTTCGTACTGGTCCTGGGTGACTATTCCCTCTTTCAGGAGTTGTCCATACCTTCCAACCTGCTCACGGGCAAACCTCTCCTGGGCAATATCTCGCGCAAGAACTGCCTTGGCTTGTCGCAAACCAGCCTCGAAGGGCCGGCTGTCGATCGTAAAAAGCAATGCTCCCCTGCCGACATCATCTCCTTCCCGGAAATGAACCTTTTCGAGCAGCCCATTGACCTGCGACTTGACAAGGACCGTTGAAAATGCCTCCACCGTACCAATAACGCGTAGCTGAATCGGCACGGTTTTACGCACCGATTCAGCCACCTTGATCGGAACCGCCGGCTTCACCGTAGCTTTTTCCGCGTCCCCGGAACATGCCGGGAGCAGCAGGCAGACGGTTGCCAGTAAAACAAGGACTCGTCGAGTACGCGGCAGCGAACTTGTATCGCAACAATTTCCCGGACAGGTCATGTTAGCGGCTGCTGGTGTCATATAAGGTATCCGCTTCCTTTCCGGTAACCGAAATTCCTTCCCGTTCCAGCAACTCGCCGGTGGCCTTCCAGAAGAGGCCAAGGGAGATAGTATACTCGGCCCGCGCCCGGATCTGGTTTGTCTTGGCCGCAACCAGGTCGTTCTGGATATCGATCACATCCTTGGTGGTTGCGAGCCCAACCTCACTCATCTTGATATAGGCACGCAACCGCTCCTCGGCATAGGCAAGACCGCGATCGGCCACATCCAACTGTAAGAAGTTGGCCCTGATTCCCCGGATTGTGATTCGCACCTCATTTTTGATGATATCTTCGAGATTTTTCAGCTGTACCCGCGCCTGCTCCGCACGCAGTTTGCTCTTGATAAAATCGTTTTTCGCCTCCCGATTTCCGAGAGGATAGCTAAACTGCAGACCGACTGCCCAGACCGGAAAATCGCCCGAGCCGAGTTTTTTCATGTCACGACCGTAGTCACGTTCAAGACCGGTTACGGCGACATTGGTGTTGAAGGTAAGATCCGGCAAGGTGCTGTTATGGGCGACACGCGTCTGCAGCTCCAGCGTCTGCAGGTTCACCCGTTGGACCTTAAGGTCGGAGCGTTGTGAAAGAGCCAGAGCAATAGCCGCATGTTCCTCGACGTGATACTTTTCACGCGGAAGAGGATCGGTGGCATTCAGCTCCTGCTCGCCTTCTATCTGCAGCAGACTTCTCACTACATCCATCTGATCCTGCAATAGTTTTTCCGCGTCGATCAACTCCTTCTCCCGTGTTGCGACACCGAATTCAGAATTCAGATTCTCCATGGCCGGAAGGACCCCGGCCCTCACTCTCCCCTGCGTCTCTTCATGGATTTTTTGCGCAAGTGTCAGGGCCGTTTTCTTCGCTTCCAGATTCTCCTTGAGACTGTACAGGGTGAAGTACGCAGTCCTGACCCTGTTTACTATCTCAATGAGCTTGTTTTCAAACTGGTCGATGGAGGCGGTCTTATTGTTTACCGCTACGGAAATCGCTAATTCGGTCGATTCCCGACCAAAGTTCTTCAGCAGCGGCTGGGAATAGCTGGCCGTTAGATCGGACCGCCAGTAGTCGTTGAGAAAACCGCGGCTGCTGTCGGCATTGTTGCGGTTCCAGAGATTATTAAAAAAAAGCCCCACGGTCCCGCCGATCGGAACGAGCTGGCTAATCCCCGCATCTGCCAGGAAGTTCTTTTGTCTGCTTATACTTGCTCCAGATATAACGGTACTGGCGGACTGAGTGGTGGATTGCTGATAGTTAGAGGACAGGGCGACCAGTGGATCATAGATGCCGCGGTTTCGTCTGATCTCCGCTTCATTCATGGCTGGGTTGTAGAGCTCGGCCCTGACCTCCAGATTTTTCTCGACCGCCATTCTGATAGCCTCTTTCAACGTCAGGTTACGGGCACCTTCCCCTGCAGAGGCAGATCCTGACAAGCCCACACCAAGTCCACCAAACAATACAATCAGAAATAGAAAACGAACACGATACGAAGCCATCAGAAATCCTTTCATAAAAACACTATGGGACACTTAGGAGCTGTAAATGAATAACATGGTCAAGATTGCGCTCGGATTTAGGTCAGATTTGACAGAACTGATTAAGCCAAACCGCAGACGTAGCAGGGCTACGTTGAGGATTTGGTGATTGAAGTTCGGGCAAAGATGGCCTGAAGATGAGATGCAAGATGTCCATGTTATTTGTTTGCAGCTCCTTACTTGCTATTCGTAGCGCAAGGCCTCTATAGGATTGAGTGAAGCCGCTTTCCGAGCCGGATAGAAACCGAAGAAAATCCCCACGGCACCGGAAAAGCCGAAGGCGATGGCGATAGCCTTGAGGGATATCAGTGTCGGCCAATCGAAAACGATGGAAACCAGTTTGGCACCCCCTACCCCCAGCAGCATACCGATAATTCCGCCGACCAGGGTCAGCAGAACCGCCTCGGTAAGAAACTGGAGAAGGATATCCCGTTCCGTGGCACCAATTGCCATGCGAATCCCTATTTCCCTCGTTCGTTCAGTGACTGAGACCAGCATGATATTCATAATTCCAATCCCGCCGACGATCAGGGATATGGATGCTACTGCGCCAAGCAACAGCGACATTGCCTTTGAAGACTGTTCGGCAACATCCAGTAATTCTGAAAGGTTACGTACGGTAAAATCAATTTCACGACTTGGTCCGATCCGGTGTCGTTGAGTCAGCAGAGCATGTACCTGCTCTTCGGCACGGGCAAGTTCCTGCTCACTTTTCGCCTGAACCATGATCGACCCTACCGAATTCGGAAACTGGCTGCCGAAAAGCTTTCTCTGCGCCGTCCGTAGCGGTACGAAGACTATGTCGTCCTGGTCAGAGCCCTGGGGTGACCGCCCTTTCCGGTCCATGACACCGACCACCGTAAAGGGTATTTTCTTGACCCGAACGATTTTCCCCAGAGGATCTTCAGATCCAAACAGGGTATCTGCTACAGTCCTTCCAATCAGACAGTTTTTGGTCGCTCCTTCCACATCTGACTGGACAAAGTTTCTTCCATCGACAACCGGCCAGTCTCGTACCGCAAGGTACTCGGGTGTTATCCCCATGACAGCCGTAGACCAGTTCGTGTTTCCGTAGACAACCTGCGCGCCTCCCCGTACAAGCGGAGCAGCAATCGCCACGGATGGACATTCGGCAGCAATTGCCTTTGCATCATCATAGGTAAGGGTGGGTGTAGTGCCGGAACCGAGACGAATACCGCCACTGGTCCTGGAACCGGGCAGGACAAGAAGGATATTGCTGCCAATGCTGGCAATCTGTTCGGAAATAATTCTGCTTGCCCCTGACCCGATTGCAACCATGGCAATCACCGCGGCAATTCCTATTATTATGCCCAGCATCGTAAGAAAAGAACGCATTTTATTGGTTCTGAGCGCCCTCAGAGCTATTTTCAGGCTGAGAAACAGTTCCATCACACCACCCACCTCTCCACCTGTTCGGCAGCCGACTGTTGCGTGACGGGAGTGTTTGAAAGGATGCGGCCATCACGGAATACAACATTCCGCTTGGTATATGCGGCAATTTCCGGCTCATGGGTGACCATGATGATAGTACTGCCCTGCCTGTTCAGCTGTTGGAAGATCGCCATAATTTCCACACTGGTGACTGAATCGAGATTACCGGTCGGTTCATCAGCCAGAATGATGGCAGGTTCATTGACCAGTGCACGCGCAATGGCCACCCGCTGCTGCTGTCCACCCGAAAGCTGGTTGCCGGAATGTCCGGCACGATCGGCAAGCCCGACCAGTGCCAGGGCGGCATGTGCCCTTTCCTTCCGTATCGCGGCAGGAACCCGCCCATAGATGAGCGGCAATTCAACATTTTCCAACGCCGAGGTTCTGGCCAGCAGGTTGAATCCCTGAAAGACAAACCCAATCTTCTTGTTCCGTACCTCTGCCAGAGCGCGTTTCGAGAGTCCGAGGACATTCTCGCCCTGCAGTAAGTAGCTTCCGGATGTCGGAATATCCAGACAGCCGATAATATTCATGAAGGTTGATTTTCCGCTCCCCGAGGCTCCCATGATTGCAACGAAATCGCCGCTTTCAACTTCCAGGGAAACATCTTTCAATGCCTCGACCCGTTGTTCCCCCATGCTGTAAACCTTGGAAACATTATCTGCCCGGACGATTAATTCTCCCATTTAGAACCTCGGCCCCATTCCACTCCCTGCAGGGCTCGCTTTCTTCTTGGGCAGGATCTGTTCAACAATAACCTCCTGGCCCTGACGCAATCCCCCTGAAATGATTTCCACATGCGAATCGTCGCTTATCCCTGTTCGTACCGAAACTGCAACCGGTTTCCCGTCTTTCAGCACATGAACCTTTTGTTCGGCTCTCTTCCCAGTTCTACGCTGTCCGGCGGCAGACTGCTGCTTGGATTCTTCCGGCTTGAATCGCAAGGCTGAGCTGGGGATCGTCAGGACATTATCTGTTCTCATAACTTCAATGCTGACATTGGCAGTCATACCCGGCTTGAGCTTCAAGTCTCTGTTTTCAACAGTGATTACCACGTCGTAGGTTACCACGTTCTGGGTTATGATCGGAGCAATTCTGACTTGTGACACCACTCCCTTGAATTGCCTCTCCGGATAGGCATCCACCGTAAAGACGGCCGGTTGACCAACCTGTACCTTGCCGATATCAGCTTCGTCGACACTGGTATTGATCTGCATTTTGGTCAGATCCTGGGCGATGGTAAAAAGTGTCGGCGTCTGGAAAGATGCGGCAACAGTCTGCCCCACATCAACATTTCTTGAAACCACAACCCCATCAACGGGAGATCGTATTGTAGCATAACGCAGATTCGTCTGCGTCTGCCGGGATGCGCCGCGGGTTTGAAGCACGTTTCCGTCCGCAGCCCTGATCGCGGCCAAGGCTTCCTGGTATCTGGTTTCCGCTGTATCAAAATCTGCCTGGGAGACAATCCCTTCATTCAGTAATTGCCGGTTCCTCTCCAGGTTCCTCGCGGCGTCGTTAGCGGAAGCTTTCAGTTTCGACAGGTTTGCCAAGGCACTCTGGTAGTTTCCCCGGCTCTGCTCAACCTGGGAAGTAAAGATGGCAGGGTCAATTTGGGCAATCACCTGATCTTTTTTTACCAGTGAATTGTAATCGACAAAAAGTTTCTGAATTGTTCCAGACACCTGGGTACCAACCTGAACGGTGGTGACCGCGTTGAGAGTTCCGGTTGCCGAGACCGTAGCAACAATTGAGTCCCGTTCGACCAGGGCAGTCTTATACTCGAGAGGAGACTTCTTTACCAAGAAAAAGTATCCTGCCACTATAAGGATACCAAGCGAGATTGCTGCGATAAGGTAAGTCTTCTTCATGTAGTTTTCCCGGGATTATTTATTGTTTTGGGCAATTGTTCACTTCCTGGTTTTATTGTCAAGGGCAAAAATGCAGGCATGGGCTGTTTAATATATCGTCCTGAGCAGATAATGGTTGACCGTAAGCACGTCTCGTAGGCCCCGGATACCTTGCAATCCGCCACCTTTGCTGACCGTGCCGAACCCTGCTGACGGGAAAGATTGTGCGGCGGTCCAAACAGGGTTGAACATATATCCACTTGTGAACTTCATGTCGTTATTGTGTTTACTTTCTTTCCAAAGTAGACAAAGTAGGATACTCTACAAGCATGATTTCAGAAACAACCTGTTTATCATCAAGGAAAAATCCCGTTACTGCAGTACGCGTATAATTTTATGATCTCCCGACGATTTGCCATAGCCGACATTCATGGGTGCGCGAATACTTTCGCCGCCCTGTTGCACGATGTGCTCAGGATTCGTACCCCAGACACGTTGTATCTCCTCGGCGACTATACCGATCGTGGCCCTAGAAGCAAAGCGGTTATCGACCAAATTCTCGAACTGCAAAACAAAGGATTCTCCGTATACCCCATTCGCGGCAACCACGACGACATGCTCCTGCGGTCATGCGGAAATCTAGACTTTTTTCGTATCTGGATGTTAAACGGAGGCAGAGAAACCCTGACAAGCTTTGACGTCGATGACCCGTGCAAATTGCCCCTCCTCTATCGCAGATTCTTCGATGGACTTCCTTTCTACCTGGAACTCGATGATTATATTATTGTTCATGCCGGGTTGAATTTCCAGTCTGGTGATCCTTTCAGCGACAAGGAAGCAATGCTTTGGACACGCTCCGAGGAAATTTACCCTGAAATGATCGGCAAAAAGAAAGTTATTATCGGTCACACCCCGGTATCCAGAGAAACAATCAGACAATCTCTCCAGTCCGGACTGATCCATCTCGACAACGGATGCGTGTACGCAGCAAACGCGCAACTCGGTACGCTCTGTGCGTTGAACCTGGACACCCACTCACTCTTTTTCCAGAAAAATATTGATTGATTTGAAACAGCAGGAGGCAGCGTCATGAAACACTTCAGAAAGGAACTTTGGTATGAGATCAGCAAGAGAAGGGATTTTGTAAACATTACTTCGCAGATTCGCGAATGTTTGCAGGAAAGTGGGATAAAGGAGGGCATACTTCTGTGCAATGCAATGCATATCACCTCAAGTGTTTTCATAAATGACGATGAACCCGGCCTGCACCTGGATTTCGAAGAGTGGCTTGAAATGCTGGCTCCGGAAAGGCCCTATTCCCAATACCACCACAATGGTTGTGAAGATAACGCCGATGCGCACCTGAAAAGGACGATCATGGGCCGAGAGGTGGTAGTGGCGGTGAGCGATTATGATCTCGACCTGGGCCCGTGGGAGCAGATATTTTACGGCGATTTTGACGGGAAGAGAAAGAAAAGGGTCCTGGTAAAAATTATTGGTGACTAGCGATAGCCTACAGAAGAGATGAGTCTTAGGTCTTTACCTTCCAGGAACGATATTTCTTTACAAGCTCAACCGGATGATAGGAAAGCTTGGATTTTCGCAGGGAAGGTTCACCAAGGTCCTGCTCGCGATTCACAAACGTGCAATCAACAAAACAGCGCCGATTGAACTCCTGATCGACAACCTGATACAGGCCGTCGTAAAATGGAGCTGCTTTCTCAAAGTGACAAAGTGATGTGATGGAATTCAGCTTTTCCCCAAGTGCGTATGCCTGGACGCGTCCTTCGACAAGGATCACTACTCCCTCAAGTCCTAATTGTGCTGCTTTTTCGAGGCCTTCGGCAGCAGCTGCCACCTCAGGTTCCAAGGATCGGCTATCGATATCTGTATGTACCCGACGCCATTCCTCCACCAGATCAAGGGCCTCACGGTAGTATCTGTCCGAGTACCTGTCGACGGTAAAGGGATGCCGGTTGGTGAAGTACCGTGCGCGATTCTTTTTTTTATGGAAACGTTTACCGGAAAGAGTTGCCAAATCATGCCTGTTGTAAAGATAATCGAACGAATCCCGATCCTCAACAAATTCGACCCCATGCCGATCCTTCAGATACTTCCCGACAAATTCCTCATCGACACCAGACAGAACCCTACCCTCTGAAAAGAGAAAATCCAACGCAATCTCGACATCACCACCAAAAGGACGCAAAAAATACTCATCACCGGAATATCCTGTCCCGAGAACCACAAGTGAATCACCGACCAGAGTCAGTTTATAGTGGTGGGCAAATCGAAAGAGATACAGATTCGCAAAGGTTAATTCAGAAACGCGGGGCTGCATTTGTTGAAAAATGACATCCATTCGCGATTTATCCTGCAGTTCGATCTCTCTCGTGGAGGGATAAGAAGGAATTTCCATGGTATTCTCCTGAAAAGAAACTGCTTTCATTCGGGCCGCTGTGACTTCACTATAGCAGGTCTTTGCAAAGAATACATGCCATGATTATGGCAAAGAAAGCCTGAAATAGCTGACAGGGATACCATTTAGAAGGAAAGGTTAGAACAGGAGGGAATAGCTGGCAAAAGCGGAAACTGGAAGTCTGAGGGCAAGCAAAAGCGGATACCTTGTTATGATCACGCTGATCATATCTCATAGGGTAATCTTTCAGATTAAACCCTGAAGGCATCCGCTTCTTAAATTCGCGCATTAAACTACTATGCTGAGTTTTCTCCGACGAATCATTTCGCTAGAGAAGAATTATCCAATCATTACGTTATTCCGTCTTGCTCTATTTGAGAGGATTGTCGGATCCAGCAATTCACCACAGCCAGTACATTTCCATGCGTAATAAGAACGTACATAATCATAATACTTCTCAGAGTACATAAGACCTCTACATTTTGGACATTGCATGATGAACCCTCCTTACTAAATATTGAAAGAAAAGCAAGTGTTCATTTTAATTCATCATGCATGCCAACGTTACCATTTGTATCCTATTTTTCCTTCCCAACGAGAACATTTCCTGTTTTATTCAATGATTTCTACGGTTTGTTTCTTGAACAAAATAGCCCTCCAACTGTTTGACCGTAGCGGCACCTATCCCGGGAACCCTCTCCAGGTCGCGTACTGCCAAAAAATCGCCATTATATTGACGGTCAACTACAATGCGCTTTGCCAGCGATGGGCCAATTCGGGGAAGATTCTCCCATTCATCAGCGGTTAGCACATTGGGATCAAGGGGGATACCAAGGAGCATTTTTTCCACAATTGGCACACCATCTCTAATAATTTCAGCATGTTCGATTTCACTCTCTTGTATCATAACGACATCACCGCTCGACAATTTCCTGTTGAAGGCACTGCTGTCCCCGAAAATGCTGCGCAAAAAAGGCACCGTCATATTAATGACGGTGCCCAGTGACACCTCGTTTTTAAAATGATAAATACCGGGTTTTATGCAATCTCCCTCTATGCGAATAGTAACGCCACCCTGCCCTGCACTTTTCCCCGGCAAAAAGGCCGACTGCTCTCCCGGACAGGAAACAGGGCGGTCATGATAGGCAAGAAGCAAAAATACTGTCAACGCCAGCAACCAGAGGACAAGCCTCTTGGGACGCTCGTTCATTTCTTGCTGCTTTCGCCCTCTCCGCACTTATCAGGCTTGCACTCACATTTATCGAGCTTGTACTCAATACTATCAATAAGGGCTTGATACGAGGCTTCAATGATATTCTCTGACACCCCGACCGTACCCCATCTGCTTTCCCGATCTCCCGATTCAATCAAAACCCTGATGGCCGATGCAGTACCCTGACCGGCAGGAAGAACACGTACCTTATAGTCGTGCAGCTTCACTTCCTTCAATCTCGGATAGAATTTCTCCAGCGCCTTTCTCAAGGCATTATCCAGAGCATTTACCGGGCCACTCCCTTCGGCAGCAGTATGCTCGATTTTGCCCCCCACCTTCACCATGACGGTTGCTTCGGAAATCGGCTGATGATCTTCGTGACGCTTTTCATCGATGACCCGGAAGCCTATCAAGGAGAAGAATTTTCGATGTGTCCCCAAGGCCCGCTTCATGAGAAGTTCGAAGGAAGCCTCCGCCCCTTCGAACTGATAACCGCGGTTCTCCAGATCCTTGATGGTATCGAGGATCTCCATCGTCACCGGATCTTTGCTATCCAGGTTGATATTGAATTCCTCCGCCTTTGCAAGGACATTGGATCGTCCCGAGAGATCCGATATCAGAACCCGGGTCGAATTGCCCACAAGCTCGGGCCTGATGTGCTCGTAGGTCTCGGCATGCCGTTGAATGGCACTGACATGAACACCACCCTTATGGGCGAAGGCAGACTTCCCGACATACGACTGATGCTTGTTTGGCGAGATGTTCGCAAGCTCGTAGACAAAGCGCGAAAGTTCGGAAATTCTCTTTAACTGCTCGCCTGAGATACAGGTGTGTTTCATCTTCAGCATCAGGGCCGGTACAATCGAACAGAGATTGGCATTCCCACAGCGCTCTCCAAATCCGTTGATTGTGCCCTGCACATGAACAATCCCGCGGTCAACGGCAGCGAGAGTGTTTGCCACCGCACATTCTGAATCGTTGTGGGTATGAATGCCAAGGGGGGTTTTTATGCTCATTCGGACCTGGTCAACAATTTCGGCAATTTCGAATGGCATCGAACCGCCATTTGTATCACAGAGCACAATGCAGTCTACTTTGGCGTCTTCAGCTGCCTTCAGCGTCTTCAGGGCGTAATCGGGATTGGATTTGAAACCGTCAAAAAAGTGCTCGGCATCATAGAACACTTCGGACACGTAACCCTTCAGGTATTCAAGAGAGTCGTAGATCAGTTCCAGATTTTCTTCCAATGAGATACGAAGCGCTTCACGAACCTGAAAATCCCAGGTCTTGCCAAAAATAGTAACGACATCGGTTTCGGCCTGGATAAGGGTTTTAATATTCTGGTCCTTGTCCGGAGTTGTTTTTGCTCTCCGGGTAGAACCAAAAGCCGCAATTTTTGCATGCTGAAGCTTCTCCTTTTTCATATCCTTGAAAAAGGTTACGTCCTTTGGGTTACTTCCCGGCCAGCCACCCTCAATATAATGAATACCCATTTCGTCGAGCTTATGGGCAATTCTGATCTTGTCCTCGACAAGCAGCGACACATCCTCGGCCTGCGTGCCATCCCGGAGAGTTGTATCGTAGAGCTTAATCTGACTCATAATTCACCTTTAATAGTAGCGGGTTAAACCATTATCGTTCAACCGAGACATCCTTGCCGGAAAGTTCGAATACATCATGGAGAACCCGTACGGCAAGCTCGGTATACTTGGCATCAATTACCACCGACACTTTAATCTCGGAAGTGGATATCATCTGGATGTTGATCCCTTCCTTTGCGAGGGTCTCAAACATCTTTGTCGCAACCCCGGCATGACTGCGCATGCCAAGTCCCACGATAGACACCTTTGAAATATTATCATCAGTCAGAACGTCTCTGGCATCTATTTCCCGTGCGGCTTCCCTGGTTATCAAGAGAGCTTTTTTAAAATCAGCTTTGGTCACGGTAAAGGTGAAGTCCGTAAACCCGTCTTCGCTGACATTCTGGACGATCATATCCACCGAAATATTTGCAGCTGACAGGGGTGAAAGAATCTTGACCGCTATACCGGGCTTGTCCGGTACCCGCATAACTGCAATTTTTGTTTCGTCTTTTGCATAGGTTATTCCAGAGACGAGAATCGACTCCATTTCTGTATCCTCCTTGGTTACCAGGGTTCCCGGATTATCATTAAAACTTGAACGAACATGGACAACAACATTAAATTTCTTGGCAAACTGCACGGAGCGGATTTGAAGGACTTTTGCCCCAAGGCTGGCAAGCTCGAGCATCTCATCGTAGGATATCCGTTCGATCTTTCTCGCCGTGTCGCAAACATTCGGATCCGTTGTATAGACTCCGTCAACATCTGTGTAAATTTCACAGACATCGGCCTTCAAAGCTGCAGCCAAGGCCACGCCCGAGGTGTCGGAACCACCACGACCCAATGTCGTAATGTTCCCGTCACTATCAACCCCCTGAAAACCAGCGGCAATGATGATGGTGCGGTCTTTCAGATCCTGTCTCAACTTCTTGTCGCTGATCTTTTTGATACGAGCTTTGCTGAAAGAGCTGTCGGTAAGAATCGCAATCTGATGGCCAAGGTACGATTTTGCCTTATACCCCATTGATTTCAAACACATTGCCAAAAGAGCAACGGTAACCTGCTCACCTGACGACACAAGGACATCATACTCCCGGCTGTCGGGAAACTCACATATTCCATGGGCAAGAGCAACTAATTTATTGGTCTCGCCCGACATGGCGGAAACTACCACGACAAGATCATTGCCGGCGTCGTAGGATTCAGCGACACGTTTGGCGACATTGCGGATCCGTTCGACACTTCCAACCGAAGTCCCACCGTACTTCTGGACAACTAGAGCCATTTCCCTTCTCCCATCAAACGTAATAAAATTAATCAGACCTCACACCAAACAAATAGACATGAAATCTTCATAACAAGAAGCCCCAACGAGGTCAAACACTTTTTCCCAATTCGGAGAAAAGATCTATCACCAGTTGTTCATACCGGGATCCCGTATACAAAAAATCGATCTTCCTGGATGTGTCATCCAGTTGAGTAAAAACTATGGTAAGGTTCTTTTCAGGCAGTTCCCGGTCAAGCCTTTCCGCCCATTCCACCAGGCAGGCGCCATCACCATGAAAATACTCATCAAAACCAAGTTCGAGGATATCGCCATCGCCATGGAGTCGGTACAGATCAAAATGGTAGAGGGAAACCCGGCCGGCATACTCATTCAAAAGGGTATATGACGGGCTTGTCACACAAACATCCGGTGGCATATCGTCCCCCGCAGCAACCCCTTGGACAAAATGGGTCTTTCCTGAACCAAGCTCTCCGATCAAGGCAATGAAATCGCCAGGCTGCAACCTTTTGCCGAGCAACCTGCCAAGGGCGACTGTTTCTTCAACGCAACTACTCACAAAAGAAAACATGCGGCTAGGAAACCATACTCCGAATCAGATCGATTCGAGAAACAATGCCAACCAGTTTGCCCGCGTCAACCACAGGGAGTGAATGAATCCTTTTATCACACATGATATCTGCAATTTCACTTATCGTTGTCTGAGGTTCGACGGTCATTGCCTCTTTTGTATAGATATCACCGACCGTCTGGCCGGTCATCCTTTTCAGTTCTTTTTCAAATTTTTTCTCGCTCTCGAGGTAAATAACCCAATCAAACAGAGAAATTACCGTGGGAATGTGAAAATTCTTGTCCTGTTCAATGAGATCAGATTCCGTAACTATCCCGATCAGTGCACCTTTGTCATCAACAACAGGAACACTCCCAATGCGGTGACGAGTCATAATCTCTGCCAGTTCCCTGATTGTGGTCTCGGCGGTTACGGCAATAACATCCTTGGTCATAATATCGAAAGCGGTAAGCATTTGTTTTCTCCTTACGTATTGTCAGCTTCGTGTATTTTTTTACAGGCGAATGGTACACGCTCCAAAACGTCGCTTGCGGTAATGCCAACCTCGCCTTTGTCTCTGGCGACAAGATCAGCAGCATATCCATGGAGAAAAACCCCAAGTCGACAGGCATCGAGTGTCGAATACCCCTGGCCGATGAGCGCTACGATAATTCCGGTTAGAACATCGCCCATTCCGCCAGAAGCCATACCCGGATTACCACTGCCATTAATAGCAATGGTGCCGTCCGGTGCGGCGACAATAGTACCAGCCCCCTTGAGAACAAGGTACACACCATAGTGTACAGCAAAGTCCCTGGCGGCAGCAATCCGGTCACCCTCAATGCAGGCAATCGAAAGCCCGGTCAGTCGGGACATCTCTCCCGGATGCGGGGTAAGAACAATCGCGGGTGACTTTTTCTCGAGGAGAATCGACACGTTATCGGCAAGAGCGTTCAGGGCGTCCGCATCGAGTACCAGCGACACGGAACACTCCCTCACCAAACGCCGTACGAGAGCAGCGGTATCCGTAGTGGTGGAAATTCCCGGGCCAAGGGCAACTGCATCCTTTCCGCACGCTGCCTCAAGAATGGCAGAGAGGTTTGCTTCACCAAGATGTCCTTTCCCGGCATCCTCAAGAGGAAGGGTCATCGCTTCGGTGGTCTTTACCTCCAGAATCGGGTTCAAACTTGCCGGCACGGCAAGGGTTACGAGTCCCGCGCCGGCCCTCACCGCGGTATTCGCCGACAGGGCTGCCGCTCCCGTTTTGCCCGTTGATCCGGCAATAATCAGGCAGTGCCCATAACTCCCCTTATGACCGCAACGTTCTCTTGATTTCAGCAGAGGATAGACAGATTCACCAGTCAGATAGCTGAAATACTCGACCGCAGCGGTTACTTCCTCCGGCAATCCGATGTCGACAGTTACCAGCTTTCCGGTGCAGGCCCTGCCAGGGTAGATGACATGTCCCAGTTTGGCGAAAGCAAAGGTCACCGTCATCTCAGCTTTGACAGCAACACCAAGGACGCGTCCGGTGGAAGCATCAACCCCCGAAGGTATATCGACCGCGACCGCCGGACTCCCGGAAGAGTTCATGATTTCTACCGCTTCGGCATAAAGACCGGTGACATCCTTGGTAATTCCAATACCGAACAGTGCATCTACAATGACTGTCGCACCATGAAATTCGCTTTGAAACGGAAGCAGGTCCCCGGATTCGGGGCAATAATGGACGATCAAAGGGTCAAGCAGCGAAAGATTTCTTTCGGCATCACCCGCAATAGACTTTCTCTCCGCAATGACAAAAACCGAAACGGTCCAACCCATTCGCTGCAAACAACGGGCGATGACGTAGCCGTCACCTCCGTTATTCCCCTTGCCGGCGACGATTACTGCCGATTTTTTTTTGCCGAACCCATAGTCGGCATCGATAAAATCGGCACAGGCACGCCCCGCAGTTTCCATAAGAACCTGTCCGGGAATGAAAAAGTCATGTATTGTGAGGCGTTCAGCCTTCTGCATGGTTTCTGCCGAAACTACTTTCATGGTCTAGCTCTCCAGAACCACCATGGCAACGGCATAGGCGCCGTCATGAGAAAGTGCCGTATGAACCTTGTGTAGTCCCAGCTCGGTAAAGATCTCTGCTGCCCTGCCATGAAGGCGCAGATCGGGCTTACCGAGATGATTATTGACTACTTCCACATCACGCCAGGACATGCCATCCCGCAAACCCAGCCCGCTTGCCTTGAAGAAAGCTTCCTTTGCAGCGAATCTCAATGCATAGTGCTGTGCGCTCTTTTTTTTTACTGAACAGTAAGAGAGCTCCTGCGGTGTAAATACGCGTGTAAAAAGCGCATCATTACTCTCCTGAACAAATCGCTCAAAACGTGATATTTCAACTATGTCGATACCGGTTCCGTAAATCATAACTCAATTTTCCCGCGTACACGCGTACATGTCGTCATATCCGGCGAATGCGCCTCATCAATTGCGGTGGACTCTGTGGCTAGCAAATGATACTCAGTTTTCATCCAGAGTTTCCGGATGGAAACTAATCAGATCTTTTTACCGGGAATCCAATTCTCTGTCAATTCACTTCTTATGGAGATTCTTTCGGAAAAGATCGGGTTTCGAACGTTTCTTGCCTTTGCTTCAGAAAAAAAAGCATTGACTGAAACTATTTGGCATTTGGTGAAATCAGCGAGCGACAACTGCGAATTCTTATGGTTTACCAAAAAAGTATTTATGGTAGACTTGACACAAGACGTTACAATCTCAGGAGGTGCATATGTCTGACAGAAATACTACGATCAAGGTCGGTGGCCTGATGTTGATTGCCGGAGGAGTGATTGGGGCCGGACTTTCTCTACTTTTTGCTCCTCAATCGGGGAAAGCAACGAGAAAAGATATCTCGCGTTATGCGCGCAAGGCTCGGAGGAGAACTGAAGATATCGTCGATGATTTTTCCCACAATGTTTCTAAGATGGTAGAAACAGTGGGCGAAAATGCAGCTGTTCTCCTCGACAAGGGAGCAGATCTTGCGTATGAGACCAAAAAGGAGATCTTGAAGGCAATCGAAGACGGTCAGGAAAAGCTTGAAAAACAGCGGGCACGTCTTGCCCGTCTCCTGGGGTAATCTTCAAAAAACAGCTCATGCGCTGGGAGGTCATGAAGGGCCTCCCAGCGAGTCAAAAGCCGGCTGACAGATCAGGACAGATCCTGCTAGTGGTTTCCCGTCCGCAGAAAGATATCCCCAAAATAGGCAATCGCCTCGTCACCGGTATTATCGGTATCGCTCATGAGAGCTACTGCACCGAGACGTGGGGGCTCTTCTCCAAAAAACCTCTTATAGTCTTCAAAAATATTCCGTTCCTCATCTATCCATACACCGGCTTTTTCATCGCCTGATTCAACGGCTACCATAATTGCATTCGCAGAATAGGCATTTGGAATAGCCGTTCCCTTGGGCAATTTTGCTGACCAGACATAATTGATCGCCCGTGTTTTCCAGAACAAAGCCTGTGGAAAAATTACATAAACCCGCGCGACAAAATCATCCCCGCTTTTTTTGGTTGCGTCTTCCCGCTTCAGAGTTCGCTCGATTTTCCATGACCAGCGAAGTATTGAATACCGGGACGTATCAATAACGATCTTCTTGACAAGCCCTGATGCCGCATTTCTGCTGATTGCCCGCAAGACTTTTCTGTCCCCATCCTGGACAATAGAATAATCAGTCATCCCTTTAAAAGATTTTTTTGACCAGCCGGAGAGGTCCCCTTTACTGAAAGCAGCAACAACCAGCTGCTCAGAAACAGGTTCTTCAGCAACAAGCAGTTGTGCATATAGCAGCGATACCACTACCATCGCGATAATCAGCACCGGGACTTTCATACGTCCGAATGTCAAGGGTGAACCTCTTCCTTCAATCCTTCCAGCACAGCCTGAACCTCCCGGCGCATTTCCTCGGCACGGGGTGAAGTCTCCGTTTTCAGATAGAGCTCGAAATACCGTATGGTATCGGTTATCCTTTCCTGATCGAGACAAATACTTCCCATGGTTAGATACGGCAGGGCAAAAGAAGGTTCGAGTCGAATTGCTTCAAGGCATTCCCTTTCCGCATCATCCAACTCATCCATATCATAGTAGAGTTCTCCAAGATTAAAATGGGCTGCAGCATCCTCCGTATCGACAGAAATCCCCGCCCTATAGGCGTCGACAGCTTTCTCTCTATCACCGAGCGCAAAATAAGCATCTCCCAGAGCATTCAGTGCAAATACATTTTTGGGATCGATCTCCAGGGCGGTTGTATAGAAACTGATGGCTTCCTGTGGTTGTTCGAGACAGTTATGGACCAGACCTATGCTGACATAACCATCAGAATCCTCTGGTCGCAATTCAACAACCCGCTTATAAGCAATCATGGCATTTTCGTAGTTGCCCGATTCGAAATGAATATCGCCGACGGCAGTCAAAGCCTCGGTGTCCGTCGGATCAAGACGAAGCCCTTCTGCATATGATTTCAACGCATCGTCAAGTTTTCCCGTTTCAGCCAGACAAGAACCCAGCTTGAAGTGGGACTCAGACTCTTCCGGGCGCAATGCCGCGCATTGCTTGAAACACTCAATTGCTTTCAGGTATTCACCATTTTCCAGAAAAGCATCCCCCTTTTGCATCATATCTTCAAACAAAGCAGACATGCCCGTCCTCCTTTCACTTGGTTCCCGTTTTTTCGTGACTATACCAGAAAGCAGATTCCTTTGCCAGAAATCACATCAGACCGGCCCGAAAGGCCGGGAAAAACCTTTCTTTTGACCAGCGAATCCCGTATAATCATTAAAAAATTTCTCACGGAAGCGCCCCATGACTGAAGACAATCTAGAGTATCTCGGACTGAGAACCCTGGAGGATATCAGCGAACTGATCCTCCACTCCCATGATCTTCGTGAAACCCTGCAGAACATCGTCAACCTGGTTTCCAAACGAACGGGATCCGACGTCTGCTCACTCTATCTTCTGGAAAAAGACGGGGAAACGCTCGCCCTTTATGCAACAAAAGGATTATCCAGGAGTGCAGTGGGCAAAGTCCGGATGAACACATCAGAAGGTCTGACCGGCCTTGTTGTTGAACAACGGAAAGTAGTTGCAACCGACAATGCCCCCGCCCATCCGCGCTATAAATATTTTCGAGAAACAAAAGAAGAACGCTTTCTTTCTTTCCTCGGCCTGCCCCTCTTCGAACACAAAAGTCCGGCCGGCGTTATCGTCATTCAGACGCGGGAATCGCGTTCTTTCACCGCCAAGGAAATCAGTGCCCTTACAACCATTGCCAACCAGATAAGCAGTATCATCATTAACGCACGGCTCCTTGACTCGATCAGAGAAAAGGAAGAAGAGCGGGCTTTTTTTGAGCAGGAACTGAAAAAAATCAAATCCGACACCCAGTCTGCCCCCCCGGGAACGCCGCCGGGCAGAAAAGGAAGGAAGCAGCATCTCATGGTACGCGGGATTGCCGTTTCTCCGGGTTTTTCCTGGGGGAAGGTGTCTATCATCAACCATTCCACCAGCAATCAACTAACCATGGAAACGGTCGGTTCTCGACAGGAAGAGAAAAAACGGTTTCATCTGGCCGTCGAAAAGGCCAAGATTCAAACCCTGTATCTGGAAAAAAGGGTTGCCCAGTCCCTCTCGAAAGAAGACGCCTCCATTTTTCATACCCACCTGATGATCCTCGAAGATCGGGGCTTCACGTCCAAGGTGCTGGATCGCATCGAAAATGATTTTGGAGCAGTTCACGCGGTCGAAGATGTTGTCGATTCCTACGTTGAGGCTTTTTCCCGCATGGAAGATCCCTATCTCCGGGAACGGTCTGCCGACATGAAGGATATAGGCCGCAGGATCAGAGACAGTCTCACCGGGAACAGCCGTCCTGTGGCACGACTCCGCGAGAAGAAAGTCATCGTGGCTCGCGAAATCCTCCCCTCCGACCTGGCCGCCCTGGACCATGACAAGATCCTGGGCATCATTTCCGGACACGGCGATGTCAACTCGCATGCTTCCATCATGGCCAAATCGCTCGGAATACCTGCAATTATCGCCAAATGGGAGGACATAAAGTATATCACTCAACGGGACGATGTAATCGTTGACGGCAATACCGGGTGTCTCTACATAAATCCCGATCAGAAGGTCAAGAGCGAGTACGAACGGCTGTCTCTCGATTTCAACCTGAAGAGACGAGAACTGGATGAACTTCGCGAGGTACCTGCCATCACTCTGGATGGGACGAGGGTACGCCTGTTCGCAAATATTGCCTTGTTCAATGATGTTAAAGTGGCAGTGGCAAACGGTGCGGAAGGTGTCGGCCTGTACCGGACGGAATTTCCCTATATGGTGCGTAACAACTTTCCCAACAGGCATGACCTCGCCCGACTCTATCAAAAAGTGCTGGAAGAATTTGCCCCTCTGCCGGTAACCATACGGACACTGGACATCGGTGGAGACAAAAAGCTGCCGTATTTTCCTCACCCGGTGGAAGAAAACCCCTTCATGGGCTGGCGTTCCATACGACTTTCTCTCGAGCAAGTAGATATTTTCAAGGAACAACTTGCCGGTATCCTGATGGCATCTCCTTCTGGCACGATACGTATAATGTTCCCGCTGATCTCTGGCGTCGATGAAATCAGGGGCATAAAAAAGATTTTGACGCAGGTTCGAACAGAACTTGAAGAAACGGGCAATCCCGTTGCACCCGATATCAAGATAGGCATTATGGTGGAAGTTCCGGCAGCTGTCCAGGTGGCCGAATTCCTGATTGATGAAGTGGATTTTTTCAGTATCGGCACAAATGACCTGATTCAATATACCATGGCAGCTGACAGAAACAATTTCAAGGTTCAGCAGTATTATGATCCGTTCCACCCCGCGGTGCTTCACTCGATTAAACATGTTGCGACTATTGGGAAAAAGGCCGGAAAAACAGTATCGCTGTGCGGGGAAATGGCAAGCGACCCGATAAGCGCGATGATCCTGCTGGGCCTCGGAATCACGGACTTCAGCCTCTCTGCTCCGTACATACCCGTGATAAAAAGCTTTTTACGCACCATCTCTAATCGGGAGGCAGAAGAAATTGCCACAAAATTTCTTTCCATGGGAAGTAGCCGAGAAATTCGTGACCAGCTACAAATACTGAAAAAAAGGTTCAGCCTTTCAACAACCTGAGATTTAATCCGCACCTAAGAGGAGATACTATCAGAATGAGCAATACTAAACAAAAAATGGAGCTTGCCGGCAAGGTCTCCCTCTGCAAGTCAGACCAAATGTTTCTTGGTGAGGACAGAATCAGGCTTCTTGAAATGATCGAAGAGTGCGGTTCCATCACCAAGGCGGCAAAAGCGGTGGGAATAAGCTACAAGACGGCCTGGGATACCATGGATGCGATCAACAATCTTTCAGACAAGCCGCTTTTTGTTCGAATGGCAGGAGGCAAGTCCGGCGGTGGTACCCGCCTCACCGATGAAGGACAGGAAGTGATTCAAAAGTATCGGATAATTCAGGAAGAACATGATAAATTCCTTGCGAATATCACCAAAAGGATCGGCTCGGTCAGCGACCTGTATAAATTTATCAAGAGGATATCCATGAAAGTCAGTGCACGGAATGTATTTGCAGGAACCATCAGCGGAATAACCAAAGGAGCGATCAACACCGAGGTGACACTTTCCCTGAAAGGCGGGGACAATCTCGTTTCAGTGATTACCAACGAAAGCATCGAAAATCTGGGATTGCGTGTTGGAGGTGAGGCCTATGCAATAATCAAGGCAAGTTCGGTGCTTATCGCCAAGGACCTGGAAGGAACCAGACTAAGTACCAGAAATATCCTGACGGGGAGGATAATCAAGCTCACTATGGGAGCTGTCAACACGGAGGTAATGCTGGAGCTTTCCGGCGGGATTACCCTCTGTGCAATCATAACCAACGGTAGTGCGGAAAACCTCGCCCTTCGGGAAAGAGACCACGTTTGTGCTATCTGCAAGTCGTCGGACATCATTCTGGGGGTAAGTTAACTCTGAGAATCAGCTCTTTTCGTCTGCTTTTTCCGGAACAGTCTGCTCTCGTCCGAGCATCTTCAGCACCACCTTCATGTCATCCCACACCTCGCGTTTCTTGGCAGGACTCCTGAGCAGAAACGCGGGGTGGAATGTGGGCATGAGAGGAATGCCGTGATAATCATGAATACGGCCACGAAGTTGGGAGATCGGGGCCCGTGTCTGGAGGAGTGTTTGGGCTGCAAAGGTTCCCAGCGCGACAATGACTTTCGGGGAGATGGCCTGTAACTGGCGAAGAAGATACGGCTGACAGGCTTCGATCTCCTCAGCCAGTGGATTCCTGTTATGAGGCGGACGACATTTGAGGACATTGCAGATGTATACATCTTCCCGCGCAAATCCCATCGCCAGAATGATCTTCGTCAGCAACTGTCCGGCCTCGCCGACAAACGGCTCGCCGTTGAGATCCTCATCACGACCGGGAGCCTCGCCGACAAAAACGATTTCAGCCTGCTCATTTCCAACGCCAAAAACCAGGTTGGTCCTTTCGTCGCCGAGAGAGCAGCGATGGCAGTCGCGTAACTCCCGCCAAATCTCTTCCACGGTTTCACCTATCGAAACGTTGTCTGCCGTGAGGCCGGGCTGCAGGATAACCGTCTCCTCCGCCACAACAGAAGGACGGTCAACCCGCTCCTGCCCATAACCGTACGGCAACCCGTCGACCCCGGTGTCCCGCAGATCAACCAGATACCCTTTCAACGCCGAAACAAGAAATTGGAGTTCAGTATTCAAAATGCTTTATCCCTTTACATTCACTGTAACAGACACTATTCTTTCTAAATGATGGCTCTACTTACAGCAGCCCTGCTGCTGCTCCTCATCACTCCGGACCAGGCCTTTGCCTGGGGTGCCGGCTTCCATTTGCAGCTTGGTTCAACCGTGCTGAAAAACCTCCACACCCTGAAACCTGCCCTAGCAGCACTTCTCGGCGCCTATCCCCTCGATTTTCTGTACGGCTGCATTGCCGCGGATATAACACTCGGCAAAAAGTTCACCCACTATCTCCAGCACTGCCATCGCTGGCCGGTCGGGTTCAAGCTGCTTCATTCAGCACAGAGTGAAAGGCAGAAGGCGTGTGCTTACGGGTATCTCTCCCATCTGGCTGCGGATACGGTGGCCCACAATTACTTTGTGCCCTACAAAATCATGCGAAGTTTCTCGACACTTACCATGAAACACACCTACTGGGAGGTTCGTTTCGAGAGCTTCATCGACAAGGAAATCTGGGAAATCGGGAAAAAGGTTTCCCTGGAGCATTACAAAACCAACGACGAACTTCTCAGAAAGGTGCTCTCGAATACGATTTTCTCCTTTGGCACGAACAAGCGGATATTCAATTCGATCCTTTTGCTCAGCCGCCTGGAAAAATGGCAGGCCATGCTCAGAACGGTGTCCGCTTCTTCCAGCTATACCCTGGAGGACACCGATCGTCAGGAATACACGGCACTCTGTGAAGAAGCGGTCTTCGATTTTCTCAACAACGGGGAAAAGTCACGCTACTATTTGGCCGATCCGACTGGTGAAAGAGCATTGGCTACCGCCGAAATTCTCAGAAAAAACCTGCGGATCCTGTACAAAAGCGGCAAAATCACGAAACTCCAGGCATTTGCCCAGTTGGAGGAATTGAAACCGAAGCTTCGTCAGTCCATCTGCGCACCGGCCCTGCTCCAGCAGATTCACCCCTCTGATCATGATCGCAAGTCTTACCTGCTGCCAGCTTCACGCTTCTGATCGCGTAGCGCAACAATCCTGTCCAGAATTACATCCGCCAACTGATCCTTTGTCATGAGCGGATGATCCTCTACCGTACCATCCCGAAACAGTATTTTCACAATGTTCGTATCAACGGAAAAGCCTGCGCCTTCCCGCGTAACATCATTGGCAACGAGCAGATCCAGATTCTTCTCCCTGAGTTTTTTCGAAGCGTTTTCCTGCAATGCAGCAGTTTCAGCCGCAAAACCGACGATAATCCTGTCGCCCTTGATTTTTCCCATTTCAGCAAGTATGTCGGGATTCTGCACCAGTGTCAGAGTCACGGAGGTTCCCCGCTTTTTCACCTTTGTTTCGGCCCTGAACTCCGGTCGATAGTCCGCAACAGCCGCAGCCTTTACAATAATGGTTGACTCGGCAAACTCTCGAAGTGCGGCCTCGCGCATCTGTGAAGCGGATACTACCCTGACGGTCTTGACACCATAGGGGGCCTCCAGGCAAACGGGCCCGGCAACCAGAACTACCTCCGCACCCCGCCGACGGGCGGCACGCACGATTGCATAGCCCATCTTGCCCGACGAATAATTGCTCAGGTAGCGAACAGGATCTAATTCTTCCCGGGTTGGTCCCGCAGTCACCAGAAGCCGTTCCCCGTGAAGGTCTTTTTGCCTGAGTGCGGACAGAGCTTCCTGATAGATAACCGACGGATCCTGCAACTTCCCCTCACCCTCCCAACCGCAGGCAAGCATTCCCTCGACCGGATCAACAAAAAGATACCCATGCCTGCGCAACCGCTCTTCATTTTCCCGGTAGAGAGGATTCCGGTACATGTTCGCATTCATGGCCGGCGCGATCAAAACCGGAGCCTTGGTCGCCATGACAGTCGTGGTGAGCAGATCGTCGGCAATGCCGATGGCGATTTTCCCGATAGTATTGGCAGTTGCCGGAGCAATGACCAGCAGATCAGCCCGGTCAGCAAGAGAAATATGCCCGATTTCCTGTTCTTCGATGATATTGAACAGGTCGGTATGGACAGGATTCCTCGACAGTGTCTGGAAGGTAAGAGGTGTTATGAACTGTCGGGCAGAGGCTGTCATGAGTACGTGAACCTCCGCCCCCCCCTTGACAAACAGTCGCACCAACTCGGCCGCCTTATACGCGGCAATTCCTCCCGTTACACCTAGAACGATCACCTTTCCTGTCATCATGGTCACCTAGAGCACACCTGGATTCGTTTTCATCCGGTAACGGTCTTTTTCCGCCCTGGCGGCGTCATACTGTGGGATTACTTGTGCGGCGTACCAATGTACGCCTCCGCGCAACCCCTTGATTTTGACTCGCCCGGAGGGCTCGCCCTGTGGGCAGCCTTCGCTGTCAACTTTTGCAAGCAAAAGTTTCTGGCCAGGACAAAAAAATCCTCGTTTCCGAATTGAAAACCAATAGTTTCTCATCCGGAGTTTCCGGATGGAAACTAATTCGCAATATACGGATTATAGAGCCGTTCATGGCCGATAGTTGTTGTCGGGCCATGACCGGGATAAACAATCGTCTCATCGGGAAGAGTCAGCAGCTTTTCCCGGATACTTTTCCCCAGGGCAGCGGATGAGCCACCCGGAAAATCCGTTCTGCCGACGGATTCGGCAAACAGGGTGTCGCCGGTAAAGACCACCCCTTCCCCATAGAGGGAACAGCCTCCAAGGGTATGCCCGGGAGTATGGAGAACCTTGAGGTGATATTTGCCGAAAGAAATGGTGTCTCCATCGCGCAGAAAGCCGCTTGGCGGGGGTGAGTTCTCGGCACTCAAACCGTATTTGAGTGCGGTCACATCTGCACACTCAAGCATCGGCGCATCGAGCTCATGAATTAGCAGCCCGACGCCCCAGGCATCCATGAGGTCCCGATTGGCTCCGACATGGTCGAAATGGCCATGGGTATTGACAATCTGCCGTATTTTCAGTTCATGGCCGGAAACAGCGGAAAGGATCTTGTCAGCATCACCACCTGGATCGATAACAATCCCCTCGAGCGTTGTTTCGCAACCAAGAATATAACAGTTGACCATCAGGGGCCCAACGACAACGGTTTCAATAATCATTTTTTCACCTTTCCCGAGCTGATGTCCACCGGTTTCAGAGTGTTTGAGCACAGCGCTCATTATAGCAGAAGTGATCAGGTATTTCTCTTCAACCCTTCGAACGGAGTATTGCGGAATTCTTCTTTCTTCATGGCAGAATTTCCCGGAAGCCTGTTCTCCTGAACTGGCGCTTTTGGAGGAGCTTCCTCGACACAAGGTATTTTTGCCCTTTCACCGCCGTCATTTTTGAAAAAATAACGATCATACAGCCGATGGTACCCTGTCCAGCGGGATTGGTTTGCCAGCTCCTTGCGCATATGGGTGCGAATGCCGTTGATTTTCGAATCCAGGTCATCGAGATAATTGAGGACGGTTGCCTCGATCGTCTTGGGCCTTTTCGGCGAGCCATATTCATACTGTCCGTGATGGGAGAGAATCATGTGTTTCACCAGCATGGCAAGTTCGACAGGGAAGCCTTCAATACGGGCAATTTTTTCATAAATCATTTCCACCCCGATGGTTATGTGTCCGAGCAGCTTCCCCTCATCGGTATAGTCAAAGGAACGGAGATAGGTCATTTCCCGTACTTTTCCTACATCGTGCAAGAGTGCGCCTGCAATCAGCAGATCACGACGAAGTTCCGGATAAAGCGGCATGATCTGATCAACGAGGCGGGCAACAGACAAGGAATGCTCAAGCAGACCGCCAAGATAGACATGGTGCATTCCTTTTGCGGCAGGCGCCGTTCGATACTGCTCCAAAAAAACGGCATCGTCAAAAAATGACTGCAACAGACGGCGCACATTACCATCCGAACAGGATTCCACCAATGATGTCAGCTCGGCAAGCATTTCAGCGCCGTCACGATCACCTTCCGGAAGAAAATCCTCCAGTGAAACATCGCTATCAGCAACACGGGCGAGATCCGAGACAATCAACTGCATTTTGCCGAGATACACCGTAGCCTTGGCCTTCAGACGAACAAAGTTGTCTTTTTCGAACAACCTGCCGAGGGATTCCACATTCTCCCAGACCCGCCCCTCAATCTCGCCGGATTTGTCCATGAGGTGGAGGGTAAGATACGGTTTTCCATTCCTGGCCACTGACGATATTTTTTCCTTAACGAGAAAAACAGTATCAACCAGGCTGCGATCCTCTATTTCGCTAACATACATCTTTGGCACACGACTCTCCTTAGGGACTCGGAACTTACTGCTATACCGTTTTACATCTCATCTACAGACCATCTTTGCCGCTCCTTCAATCGCAAAATCCTCAGCGTAACCCTGCTACGTCTGCGGCTTTACTCAATCAGGAACGAAAAATCCGGCCCAAATCCGAGCGTGAAAACTGGTACATCAGTAAACTCCGAGTCCCTTAATTCTTCTGCAATTCCTGGGCGATTCGATCGGCTATCCGGATGCCATCCACAGCAGCACTCATAATTCCTCCAGCATATCCCGCACCTTCGCCGGCCGGGAACAATCCTGGGAGACTGACCGACTGAAAATCGCTGCCCCGTACGATACGGACCGGTGCTGATGTCCGGGTTTCAACTCCGGTGAGCGAAGCCTCGACGGTCAGAAAGCCTCTCATCTTGCGGTCGAATTCCCTGACCCCGGCTTGCAGAGCCCGAGCGACATCCCGCGGCAGTATTTCCGTCAGGTCAAAGGGGACGATGCCGGGGCGATAGCTCGAGTTGACAGCATGGCAGCCTTTCCCGGTCGCAAAATCCATAAGATTCTGTGCCGGGGCTTTGTAGGAATGGTTACCCGCTGCATATGCTTTTTGCTCCAATGCCCGTTGAAACTCGATACCGGCAAGGGGATGGGCTCCGGGGAAATCACTTTCTCCGACAGAAACAACCAGGGCACTATTGGAAAAGGGCGAATTCCGCTGGTAAAAGCTCATGCCGTTCGTCACAACACAGCCCTCCTCGGATGCGGCCGCCATGACGACACCGCCCGGACACATGCAAAAGGAGTAGACAGGCCGGTCGGTTTCGGGGTTATGGTAGGTCAGAACGTACTCGGCAGAAGGAAGCCCCCCTCCGGATTGGGTTCCGTACTGAATAGTGTTGATCAATTCCTGGGGATGCTCAACCCGCAGACCTATCGCAAAGGGTTTCCTTTCCAGTCGAATCGAACGACGCTGCAGCATCTGGTAGGTATCGCGGGCACTGTGTCCCGTAGCTAGCACGAGATACTGGCAGGGAAGCTCTTCGTCGCCATTAAGGACAAGTCCGCAGACACGGTCATTTTTACTGATGATATCGGTCAGTTTTCCGCTGAAACGAATGGTGAATCCCCGTTCCAGCAACTCATGCCGGATACCAGAAACCACCCTGCGGAGCTTGTCGGTACCAATATGGGGTTTTGCCAGCCAGAGTATCTCGCGCGGAGCACCGAACCGAACGAGATTTTCAAGGATATAGCTGAGATTCTCATCACGGATCCGGGTGGTCAGTTTGCCGTCGGAAAAGGTGCCTGCCCCCCCCTCACCAAATTGAACATTACTTTCAGGATTGAGCGTCCCCCGGTCCCAGAACGCCTGAACGTCCTGCACACGTTGCTCAACAGGACGGCCACGTTCAATGATGGTAGCCCTGAGCCCATATTCAGCAAGACGAAGAGCGGCAAAAAGGCCGGCCGGGCCCATTCCGGCAATCACAATTTCCTTGTCTGCGGGGATACGGGGAAAGGTTTTCAGCTCTTTCTCCGGAAGATGGGAAATATCGCCGTCATTGCGGAATTTTTCGATACAGGAGCTTTCGTCCCTGACGGAAATTTCGATCGAATAGACATAGCGGATGGATTTCTTTTTCCGAGCATCAAGCCCCTTGCGAAGGATTTTCCAGGAAATGAGCTCTTCGCGTGTCAAGGAAAGACGTCCGAGCAGATGCTCCTCTATGGCTGCGTCACTTGTTCGATAATCAAATGCAAGGTTTCGTAAAAGGAAGGGCACAGGATACCTTCATCGAGTAAGGAGCTGTACATGAATAACATGGTCAAGATTACGCTCGGATTTAGGTCGGATTTGACAGAACTGATTGAGCCAAACCGCAGACGTAGCAGGGCAACGTTGAGGATTTGGTGATTGATGTTCGGTCAAAGATGGCCTGAAGATGAGATGCAAGATGCCCACGGTATTTGTTTGCAGCTCCTTACTGTTGATATTTTTTTCGATCCAGAAGCTGCTCAACAATGATCACGATGTCCAGCGGATTGGTTGATTTGGGTATATGAATACGAGCACCCATCTCAGGCGTTTCATGCTCGTGGGGCGCCCCCTTGAACATGGAAGTGAGCAGGATGATTACAGGAGGCGAGTCTCCACTCAGCCGGGTTATTTCCAGGCAGGTGCTGACGCCACCGAGCTTCGGCATAACGAGGTCCGCAAGTACCACATCCGGTGCTTCGTCTAGAAAAGCTTTGATCCCTTCAAGTCCGTTCTCAGCTGTTACAACAGTAAAATTGTACTCGGTGAAGACATCCGAAAGAATATTCCGGAACAGAGCGTCGTCATCGATAATGAGTACCTTGACACGTGGGGATAGCATCAGAACCTCTGGAAAGGCCTTAAAATTGGCGTAATTCTACACCAACACAACCTAAATTGGAAGGAGAAACCCCTAGGGCGACGGAGCTGTCAGGGGGAGAGAAATTGAAAACGTAGTTCCTGCTCCCGGCTCGCTTTTCACCTCGATTTTCCCGTTATACGTACGAATTATTCTGATAACGACAGAAAGTCCGAGGCCGGTGCCGGTATTTTTAGTCGTGAAAAACGGGTCAAAAATCCTTTGAAGATCTTCCTGGGGAATGCCCTTGCCGGTATCGGTAACCTGAATGCAGACAGAATCCTCGACTTGTTCGAGCACAACTGTCAAAACGCCACCGTCTGCCATCTCTTCAATGGAATTTGCAAATAGATTCGAAAATATCTGCTCAATTTCCGTAGCATCGGCAAGGATAAGGGGAAGAGGTCCCCTGAAATCCCGTTCGATCTTTATACCGTGCATCTTCACGCGGGGCTGAAACAGATCAAGCAAGGAGTCGATTACTGTCGGAATAGATACCTGCTGCAAGTAATACCGCGGCCTTTTTACGGCATCCATCAGTTTTCTCAGAATACCGTCTATCCGACGCACTTCCATTTCAATCTTTTCCAGGAATTCCTCCCGATCCGGATCATCGAGACCACCTTTCAAGAGCTGAACATACAATCCGATCGAATTGAGCGGATTTCTAATTTCGTGAGCCATCCCAGCGGAGATATATCCGAGGGTCGACAGTTTTTCGGTCTGAACAATTTCCTCTTGAACCTTTTGCAGTTCCAGAGTCTTCTCATGGACACGCATTTCGAGCATTCTATTCCATGATTCTATCTCTTGCAGGAGCCGATCCCGTTCCTGTAGCAACTCTCGATTCCGGATTTCCACCTCTCTGACCTTCAGGACCTTTTCGACCCGTTCCACCAGTTCCTGATTAAGAAAAGGCTTGAGAACATAGTCGGAAGCTCCTGATTTCATGAGGGTTACGGCGATATCCTCGCTTCCCCTTCCGGTAAGAATAACTACGTAAATATCAGGGAAATTGTGCTTGATTTCTTTAAGTGTGAAGAACCCATCCTTGCCAGGCATGAAATAATCGAGCAGAACAAGCTCCGGCTGCTCCTTTTTTACCAACTTCAAAGCATCCGACGCATTCGTTGCCGTAAGAACCCGGAATCCCCTGTTACGGAAAATGTGAGCAGTAAGCTCAAGATTCACCTTCTCGTCATCAACGAGTAGAAGAGTTGTGTTCCTCTGGAGAACATGTTCCTCTTTACTATGATTTTGAGTCGCTGGCCTAGACATCCGAGTTGTGCCCTCTTCTTTCTGCCAGGTAAACAGAAAAGGCAGCCAATCGCTGCCTTTCTGTTTACCTGTTCCAGTCTCTAGGAGCCTGTCGGACTTAGGGTAAATCTGCTGCAAATCCGTCTGGACGGTCCATATTCCGCCGCTTTTTTGGTCAATAGAACAACTATTGCCCTGCAAAATCGACAAAATCTGTCCTCGCCCAGCCTGATTTTCGCTTTGATTTCCTAAGTCCGACAGACTCCCAGCGATCATTCCTCACTCAGCGGCGGTCGAATCGTCATGACCGGACAGCGGGATCTTCTCACGACCCTTTCAGCGGTACTGCCGAAAAGGAGATGATCTAGACCTGCCCTTCCGTGAGTTCCCAGCACAATCAGGGAGACTTTTTCTTCATCAGCCTTGGCAAGTATTTCATCGTAGGGAATACCGGAAACGATAACCGTTTCAGTGCCGGCCAAGTCCACCAACTTTCCCGAACAGAACTTATTCATCATTTTCTCCGCAGCCTCTTCAATTTCCTTTTCAAGAGATTCAAAGGAAATGTGGGGGACATAAAAACCGCGAAGATCAACCGGTTCATTGATAACATGCATGATGATGAGCTTGCTATTCAGCTTCTTCGCCAAGGTGTATGCGTAATCAAAGGCATACTCGGATATCTCGGAAAAGTCCGTGGCGAAAAGAATAGTTGAAAAGTCTTTCATATTCCCCCCTTGCTTGAAATCTAGGAACCCTCGGCGTCCAGAATTTTTTTCATGATAACTTTCAATTCATCAATCTGCACCGGCTTGTTTATATACTCGAAAGCACCCAGATTCATGGCTTCGAGATAAGAATCCACGCCACCGTAGGCGGTAATCATGATCACATTGCTCTTCGGGAAATTCTTGTTGAGCTCTCTCAGGAAGGTAATTCCATCCATCGTCGGCATCTTGATATCCGTAACGATCAGATTAACCGATTGTCTGCGAAGATAACATAACGCGTCATAGCCATTCGCTACTCCTTCAACGAGAAAGCCTTCTCGAGTAAGAAGCTTGGTAAGAGCATGCCTCGTGTTATCTTCATCCTCCACAACGAGAATTCTTTTGCTCTTCACCGGACAGGCACTGTCAATTCTTTTAACTTTCATTGTTTTCCAGTCTACCACGAGAGGGTCGACTGTCAAGCATCCCGGAACACTAGGGCTCTGTTTTTACTCCGTCATACCCGGCACTTAAGACAACGCGAACAGAGACGCCTTTCGCTCCGAATGGCTTGAGAGGCTTGCCGTTCAGTTCCGCATCGACTCCACCGGCATTTTCCAGATTCAGAGTAAATACAGTATCCGCCTTCCATTCAATAAGATCTCCGGCTTTCATATCATAATGCTGTGAGATTGTATCATCTATGGTGATATCCAATGAACCGTCTTCCAGGGCTTTCATCGTCAGGATGATGCCTTGAGCCGGCATATCGGACCCATTGACAGGAATTTCAACGACTAACGGGAGTTTTTGTTGCGGGTCTGCCGCTCTCTTCCCGCTGCTGAGGGGCGGCTGAACAACGGGGACAGCTGCAAATTTTGTGGAAGGAGTCGGCGGTGCGCTCATACTTGCCATATCGAGGCCCTTCTCCCGATTACCAAAGAGAAGAAAGCCGCCTGCTACAACCAGAAAAACGGCAGCAAGGGACCAGAGCAGGCGGTTCTGCCCCCCCGTATTCTCTTTATCCCCTATGGTGCCCGGGTTTGCAGGGGAAAGCTCCTCCGACTCAGCTACCGATATATTCTGACGATACAGATTGAGTATCTCTTCGCCCTGCAGCCCGAGAAAATTGGCATACACCCGCAAGAATCCCCTGGCATAGGTTTCGCTCGGAAGTTTCTGATAGGCATCCTCTTCAAGGGCGATCAGGTATCCCTTTGCTATCCGGGTAGTCCGGGCAACGTCTTCCAGTTTTACGCCCATAGCAATACGGGCGTTTCTGAGCTTCTGACCGGCAGTACCGGGCTCCTCGGAAATGAACGTATCTAGCATAAAATTCTCATTTAATCATCTGCAAATGTTCCCGTGAAATCTGGCCAAGTTCGTCATCGGGATTTATTCGGATTACCTCACGAAATTCCGCCTTCGCCGCAACAGTATCCATGTCTTTCAGATAGGCCAGGGCCAAATGGTAGTGAGCCTTGGCATAGTTACCATTCAGCTCAATTGATTTCTTGAATTCTTCAATTGCCAAACCATTCTTGTCGTCGGCAAAATACACCCTGCCAAGGTTCAGTCTGGCAACAGGGCTTCTTGGATTCATCGCAATAACAGGCCGCAAGAGTGTCAGAGCAGTTACATAATCTCCTTTGCCGAAATACGCCAAAGCAAGATTCATAGCTGCCGTATCATGATTCTGATAAAAGATATCATTGCAAACCAACGTTAATTGTTTGATTGCATTATCCCATTGCTGTAATTCCAGATAGGTGGCACCAAGGTTGTTTCTTGCTTCTGAATAATTTGGGCGCAATTCTATTGCCCGCAGATATTTCGCTTCGGCAAGATCAAATCGTTTTTTAAAATAATAGGCCTGTCCAAGATAATTCAAGAGATCCGGGTCATCGGGTGTAATTTTCTCAGCCTCGGCCAGGTCGATAAGTGCCTTGGTATAATTACCTTCGGCAAGATGCGAGAGGCCCATCTGATAATGGTAGGACGCCTTTTTCCTCGACGCTTCCATTGCCGCACATCCGGATGAGAGGACTACGGCACAGAGCAACACGAGTACGAATACGTTTTTCAAAACAGCCTCCTTCATGAGAGCCTCATGGGGCACCCTGACCCGGTACCGGGTTACAGAAATCTACGCGGTTTCCGGAAGGCCTTCGAAATGGGTCATTGCCTTAAAACTGCGGTAGCGATCTTCGATCTCGCGATAGGAAAGCTCCCGTAATCGATCAAGGCTGAATTTCTCAACGTTAAAGGAAGCCATAACACTCCCGAAGATTATCGCCTGGCGAATTCCGGCCTCGCTCAGATCCTTCGTATTTGCCAGATATCCCATAAAACCTCCCGCAAAGGTATCACCTGCTCCGGTTGGATCGAATACCTTCTCCAAAGGATAGGCAGGCGCGGCAAAAATGGTTGAGTCGGTGAACATTAAGACTCCGTACTCACCCCTCTTCACGATAAGGGTTTTCACACCGTACGAGAGTATTTTTCTTGCTGCGGCAACAAGGTTCGGCTCTTGGGAAAGCTGACGTGCCTCAGCATCATTGATAATCAGGATATCGACCATGCCAATAACCTTTTTCAGGGCTTCGGGTTTGGAAGTTATCCAATAATTCATCGTATCACTCGCAATGACTCGAGGATTTTTCACCTGTCGTACCACATCCAGTTGCAATTCGGGATCGATATTTGCGAGGAACAGAAATTCCGCATCAGCATATTCGGGTGGAATCGTCGGTTTGAACGTCTCAAACACGTTGAGCCTGGTTTCGAGGGTCTGCGCCTCGTTCAGATCATATCCGTACTTACCCCGCCAGGAAAAAGTCTTGCCCGAACTCCGGGTAAGTCCACGAAGATCGATACTCCGGGAGGTGAGGAACGAGGTGTGTTCAGCAGGAAAATCCTCGCCAACCACGGCAACAAGGCTTACGTCAGTAAAATAGCTGGCTGAGGTGGCAAAGTACGTTGCGGAACCGCCAAGCACATTTTCAACCATTCCGAAGGGAGTTTCCACCGAATCGAATGCCACCGAACCAACTACCAGAATGCCCATATGACAGCTCTCCTAAAGGTTATTAAACAGGATATTAGAGATACTTGCCGATGATCGGCTCAAGATCGGATTTCGTATTTTCCGGAATCACCGATCTGTCGGTGATAATCGCATACCGAAGAGCATCGACGCAAGGGCATTTTCTCTCAGTACCAAGACTGCCGACCGCATTGCGGATAATTGTCTTTGCCATTGCGACGTTCTGTTTAATAATTGCAAGAATTGCATCAACAGAAACATCATCGTGGGTTTCATGCCAGCAATCGTAATCGGTGGCAAGGGCAATAACGCCGTAACAGATCTCCGCCTCTCGAGCCAATTTGGCCTCGGGGATATTTGTCATGCCGATGACGGATACGCCGAAGGTCCTGTACAGAAGTGACTCGGCCTTCGTAGAAAAGGCGGGGCCTTCCATGCAGAGATACGTCCCGCCGCGATGGACACGTGCGCCGGCTTTCCGTGATGCATCTTCAAGAACTGCGGACAGATCGCAGCAGACAGGATTGGCAAACTGCACATGAGCGACAATTCCGTTACCAAAAAACGTGTTGGCGCGGGTTGCGTTTGTCCGGTCGATAAACTGGTCGGGGATGACAATATGTCCGGGCTCGATCTCCTCCCGCATACTGCCTACGGCAGATACGGAAACAAGTCGTGTGACACCGAGTTTTTTCATACCGTAAATGTTCGCCCGATAATTGACTTCAGAAGGAAGCAGCCGGTGTCCCCGTCCATGACGAGGGAGGAAAACCAATCGCACACCATCGAGCACGCCGGTTATGAAGGCATCGGAAGGATCTCCAAAGGGAGTCTGGATTTCCACCTGTTGCACATCCGTCAGGCCTTCCATCTCGTAAAGGCCACTGCCACCGATAACTCCTATGACTTGTTCCGGTAATTTCATCATATCTTTGCGCCTCTTATTCTTCCTGAAATAATGTCGATCCGACCCATAATGCCGTTCAGTTCCCATCACCCTTTTCCAGCTTAGCGCGAAGTTGTCCGCATGCAGCCGATATGTCGGCTCCCCGGCTGGCCCTGGTTATAACGGTAAGATTCTTCTCCAGCAAGTAACCATGGAAACGGTCGATCGAATCCTGTTCCGGCGATCTGAATTCACACCCTTCAAATTCATTGAAACGGATGAGATTAACCTTTACGGGTATTCCTCTCAAGAGCTTAACCAGCCTTTTGGCATCATCCAGAGAATCATTCACGCCCCGGACCAGGACATACTCGATCGTTATCATGCGCCGATTCGGCAAGGGAAAAATTCGGCAGGCGGCGACCAGTTCCGCAATGGGGTACTTTTTGTTGATCGGCATCAAAAGGTCGCGCTGCTCATCCGTTGTTGCGTTGAGAGAAACAGCGAGGTTAACGGTAACGGCCTGCCCCAGCCGTTCGATCTCCGGGACAAGTCCGGAGGTTGAAACAGTGACCCTGCGATTTGATATCTGGAATCCGTCGGGACAGGTCATGATTTTCAAGGCACTGATAACATTGTCGAGATTTGCAAGCGGCTCGCCCATTCCCATCAGCACGATATTGGTGATGCGATCGGTTCCCCGGAAGGCACAAATCTGATTGACGATCTCGGCACAACTGAGATTACGTTCCAGCTTGAAGGTTCCTGTCAGACAGAAACGACAGCCCATGGCACACCCCACCTGGGTGGAAACACAGAGAGTGGCACGATCTTCTTCGGGAATGAGAACGGATTCAATGCTTGATCCGTCTTCCAGCAGGAACAGATATTTTTTCGTACCATCTACCGATACCTCGATTTTTTCCGGCTCAAGGGTCGTAATCCTGGCCTGCAGCGCGAGTTCCCGGCGGAAATCCTTGGAGAGATTCGTCATATCATCGAAACTGGTGGCACCGCGCTGGTAGAGCCATTTGAAAATTTGTTTCGCACGGTATTTTTCCTTGCCGAGTCCCTGAAGAAAATCTTCGAGGCTTTCCAGACTGAAGTTTTTGATATCAACTTTTTCCATAGCATGAATAAAAAAGCCCTTCACCGGGAAGGGCTTTTTTCCTTTATTATTTTCCTTTACGCCAGTTCCAGGGAATTGAAAAAGTAGGGTATTTCATATGCCGCCGATTCAGGTGCATCAGACCCGTGAACCGAGTTTTCCTCAAGTCCGAGGCCGAATTCTTTTCTGATCGTACCTTCTTCGGCATTGGCGGGATTGGTCGCACCCATGAGACTGCGCCAGTCGACAATGGCGTTCTCTTTCTCCAGGACCAGAGCGATAACGGGTCCTCTTGCCATATAGGAACAAAGGTCTGCATAAAACGGGCGATCCTTGTGCACATGGTAAAAGCCCATTGCCTGCACCTTGGTCAGACGTAATCGCTTCATGCCAATAATGGTAAAACCGGCGGATTCTATTTTTGCCAGGATACTCCCGACAATATTTCTCTCAACGGCATCCGGTTTGATTATTGCAAATGTTCTTTCCATTTCTAACCTCAACAAGCAAGATCTCATCTGTAACTGACTGTTCTACCTACCATTCGGGGGTTTGTATGTCAAGGAATTTCAGCCCCTGAAACGTGAAAAGCCTACAGATTTCTCTGTAGGCTTTCCTTTCCAAACAACAATTGTAGTCGGAAAATTACTTTGCAGCAGGGGTCTCAGTTTTGGTTTCGACTTCTGTGGTGGTCGTGGTAACTGAAGACATAGGAGCCTGCGGTACCGGAGTTGCCTCAGTGGTAGTAGTTGTTTCAGTTGTGACAGTTTCTTCTTTCTTCTTGCAACCAGCAGCGAAAGCCACGGCGAGAACTAGGCACAGAGCTAATACGATAAGCTTTTTCATTGACATAATCACCTCTTTCCTTTTTTGAATACCAAAATCGCGCACTGCGCGTGGTTTTTCTTGCCAAACAAAACGCGACTATACTATTTTCATTTTAAATGTCAACATTTTTCTCCTGCCCGTCAAAAAGTGCAGAGTATACATTTACAACTATTTGATATTACAGGCTTCCTTCCTGATAGTCTCGGCAGACTTCGATCAAAAACTTCCCCGAAGCCTCTCGTATTGGATTCGAATTGTTTTCAGCTGATAAATACTGTATAGAAAAGTATATCGTCCAACAGGCAACGGAGGCCCAGGTGCAAAATCAGTTAACACGAAAAGAACAACAGCAGCTTCTGGCTATTGCCAGAAAAAGCATCCTCGAATTTGTTAAAAACGGGTCAGTCGCGGAAATATCGGTTGATAACGACAACGCCAACCCTGCGGAAAAACAGGGCTGTTTTGTCACTATCAAGCTGCATGAAAATCTTCGTGGCTGCATCGGCTGCTTCACTTCCGAAACGCCACTATGGCAAACCGTGCAGGAATTCGCCATAGCCGCCGCCTCCCGCGATCCTCGTTTTTATCCGCTTCACCCGGACGAACTTGATGACATAACCATTGAGATATCGGTATTGTCAAGTCTGGTAAAGATAGAGTCCATTGACGAAATCCAGGTCGGAACCCATGGCATGTATATTGAGAAAAACATGTATCGTGGTGTTCTTCTGCCCCAGGTCGCCACGGAGTATGGTTGGGACAAAACCACGTTTCTGACCCAAACATGCCTGAAAGCCGGGTTGGAGCCAGATGCCTGGAAAAGTGGGGCGGACATTTATATCTTCAGCGCACAGATATTCGGTGAAAAACAACGCTGAATTGCTTCAACTTCTGTTCCGGTGGCTTGCCGCCCCCTCCCCCAGAGAACTCACGATACCTTCAGACCACCCTCAGCTGCCCATTTTTCCAACATATCGGTGGTTACCGATTTGGGCCGCTCTATGGGGTAGCCGAGCGCCCGATCCCAGATAATAGTGGCGAGAACCCCGATTGCCCGACCGACCCCAAACAGGACCGTATAAAAATCGTACTCGGTGATGCCGAAGTACCAGTGAACAACACCCGACTGGGCATCAAGGTTCGGCCACGGATCCTTTGCCTTGCCATGGGCCTTCAGTATTGTGGGGGCAACCTCGTAAATCATGTTTACCACCTTGAAAAGATCGTAATCGGGCAGATGCTTTTCACAAAAATCTTTCAGCGCCGTGTAGCGGGGATCGGTTCTCCGGAGTACGGCATGGCCATAGCCGGGGATCACCTGACCGCTGTTCAGGGTATCCCAGATAAAATTTTTCAGATCTTCTTCCGAGGGAACCTGGCCACCCAACTTGTGATATGCCTCCTGGATCCAGCGAAGCACTTCCTGGTTCGCAAGACCGTGGAGCGGTCCTGCCAGACCATTGATGCCGGCAGACAGGCTGTAGTAGGGATCTGCCAGAGCCGAGGCAACAAGATGGGTTGCATGGGAAGAGACATTGCCCGATTCGTGATCCGAGTGAAGGATGAAGGTCATGCGAGCAGCATCATCGTAGGGACGTGACATGCCCATCATCTGGGCAAAGTTACCGCCAATATCGAGATAGCGCCCCGGAGGAAAGAAGGTGTCTGACTTGTATTTCATGCGATAGATATACGCGGCAATGGCCGGCAGTCTGGCCATCAGATTGCAGCAGTCCTCGTACATGGGTTCCCAATACTCGCTTTTCGTCATTCCTTCAGCATATTTTCTGGCAAAGATTGATTCCCGCTGCATGGAAAGGATTGCCGTGGAAAACATGGTCATGGGATGCGTGTCCCGCGGCATAGCTCGCAGGATATCAAAGACGTATTGCGGAACCTGGGAACGCTTGCTGAAATCTTCAACAACAGAAAGCGTTTCGGTCATTGTGGGAATATCGCCGGTCAGGAGATAATACCAGAAACCTTCCACGTAGGGATATTCGCAGCCCGGCACATGGGGAAGCTCGGCAAAAGTTTCGCCGATGGTCTTGCCGCGAAAACGGATGCCTTCCTGGGGATCCAGGGAGGATATGTCGGTAACGAGGCACTTTACATCCCGAGCCCCGCCGATACACTGGCCAATCGTTACGGTATCGATAACAACATCTCTGTGATGCTTGAGCAATTCGGCCGTACGTGCCCGATGTGGAACGATTTTATCGTATAGTCTTTCCTTCAAGGTTGGCATTCAGGAAATTCTCCTTTTGTCAACGGCGCGTCAAAGCTCCGGATTTTTCATTACACCAGTGCAGACCTGCAGAGAACGGCTGAGCAACTGTTTGATTTCCATCCGGAAACTACCTGGTTTCCATCCGGAAAGTCTCGGCAGGGGCTGGGCTGGAACTTCCCCGAAGCCTCTCGTAATCGGTCGCCAGCCGAGACACGGATCGGGCAACCTGGCGGCTTCAGGCGCTTTCCTTGCTGTCGCTGTTGTGCCATGAAGCCGTACGAGAGACTCCGGGAAAGCCACAGCCCAACGGGGATAGCACTATTTTGGAGTTTCCGGATGGAAACTACCTAGACGAGTACAATGCTCTCACGCGAAAAGGTCAACTGTTCAAGCCCGTTTTCTGAAAGGTAAAAAGTATTTTCAATTCCGACCGCCCCCAGTTCCGGAAAAACCAGTTTCGGCTCAAAAGCGAAGACCATCCCGGCCTCCAGTCGCATATCACTGAAACCTCGCGCAAGAAAAGGGTATTCATCAATCTCGATACCGACACCGTGCCCGATGAAAGACACCTGTGATCCCCGGTAGCCCATAAAGTTGTCGGCGTGACCCCGATCAACAGCAAGGGCAAGGCAGGCATCGTAGATATCTCCCCAGACAGCCCCCGGCACCGCCAACTGCTTCATACATTCCTGCACCGCCAACATGTCCTCATGACCCGTCAGCAGCTTCTCAGGGAGGCTTCCAACGGCAAAAATTCTGGTCTGATCAACCAGGTACCCGTCACAACTGCCGGCAAAGTCGACAACTATCGGTTCACTGGCCTTTATAGCTTTCCTGCCGCACCCTTGTCCAAAACTCGGGTGCAGCCCTGCGCCGCCCAGCGGCGTGTCCGTGTAGGCCGGAAGCGCGCCATCGGCGCCGGAAAAGGTGTGGCCAAATATCATCTCGCCATTGAAGACCCTCATCCGGATGTGTCCGAGATGCCCTTCCCGGCGTGCGACGTACTCCAATTCAGCGGCGAGTTCAAGGTCGGTCATTCCCTCACGAATCGTTGTACAGGCATGCCGATATACCGTGTCGACTTGCCGGGCAGCCTCACGCATAATCTCCACTTCATAGGACGACTTCTTCATTCTCACCCGGCGAATGAGGGGGGTAGCATCCTGAATAAGGGCAGCGGGAAACACCATGCGATAACGCTCAAAAAAACTCACCGGCAGAACGTCGAACTCCATGCCTATCCGCTTCGGCACAGGCAGGGAATATCCGGCGAGAATGCCGGGAATTTCCCGCATGGAAGAAAAAGGGCATATTTCGACCAGAGAAGATTCGCTCCTGGCGCGACCGGCATCCCTGCGCACCATATAGATCGGGTCCCCTGCAACAGGGATGTACAGGCAACCAGACTGGATTGTCCCGGTGAAATAGAACAGATCGGCATTCTGGACAATAATGACCGCATCCAACCCTTCGGCCGCCATCAAGGCCTGCAAGGCAAAACAACGATTATCAAGCTCACTCTTCGGCGTTATCCGTCCTTTCATATCAGGCCGTCTCCCCGGCATCCTCCAGTTGAAGTTCGCGAATAGCCATCTCGCGGAGTTTAAATTTCTGGATCTTCCCTGAAGCGGTCATGGGATATGAGTCAACGAATTTTACATAAAAGGGAATTTTATAGTGGGCGATCTTGCCCCGGCAGAATTCCTTGACCTCTTCTGCGGTCATCTCGACACCTTTCTTCAGAACAATGGCCGCCATCACCTGCTCGCCATATTTGCGATCGGGTACGCCATACACCTGCGTATCGGAAATTTTGGGATGGGTATAGAGAAATTCCTCGATCTCGCGCGGATAGATATTTTCGCCACCCCGGATGATCATGTTCTTGATCCGGCCGGTAATCTTGCAATAACCATTCTCGTCCATAACTGCAAGATCACCGGTATGCAGCCAGCCGTCGGCATCGATAACCTTCGCCGTCTCCTCCGGCATCTTGTAATAGCCCTTCATGACCAGATACCCCCGTGTACAAAGCTCCCCCTGCTTGCCGGGGGGAAGGGTTGTACCGGTCTCAATGTCGACTATTTTGACCTCAACATCAGGAAGAGCCCTTCCTACCGTGGCAACCCGCAACTCGATGGGATCATCGGCCAGCGTCTGGGTGATTACCGGCGAGGATTCGGTCTGACCATAGGCAATGGTGATTTCGGAGGCATGCATATCGCGAATGACCCTTTTCATTACCTCGATGGGACAGGGTGAGCCGGCCATAATCCCCGAACGAAGGCTTGTCAGATCATATTTCTCAAAATCCGGATGTTCCAGTTCAGCAATAAACATGGTTGGAACGCCATGCACCGCGGTACAACGCTCCTTTTCTATCGCCTGGAGAACCAGAAGCGGACTGAAGGTTTCGATCGGCACCATAGTCGCACCATGGGTTACGCATGCCATAACCGCGAGAACACAGCCAAAGCAATGAAAAAAGGGCACGGGAATGCACAATCGGTCCTTTTCGGTAAAACGCATGCATTCACCGATATTGTAACCATTGTTCACAACATTGAAATGGGTGAGCATCACCCCCTTCGGGAAGCCGGTCGTTCCGGAAGTATACTGCATATTAATAACATCATGGGGAGACAGGCTTGTCTCGATCGAAGCGAGGGTCGCATCGTCCACCGTTTCGGCCAGATCATACAACTCGTTGAAGTTGATCATTCCCCCAGGGGTCTTTTCGCCGATGAAAATGATGCGCTCAAGGAAGGGGAGTTTTTCACTTCGACTGAAACCGGCAGCTCCGTTTCTGAACTCGGGAACGACATCATAGAGCGTCTCCACATAATCGGTTCCCTTGAAGCTCTGTACCATAAACAGCGAGTTCGAATCGGATTGTTTGAGAATGTACTCCAGTTCGGCTGACCGGTAACTGGTATTGATTGTGACAAGAATCGCACCAATCTTGGCCGTCGCAAATTGCAGAATTACCCACTCGGGAACGTTGTTGGCCCAGATCGAAACATGATCGCCTTTCTTCACCCCAAGGGAGACAAGGCCTTTTGCAACCTTCCGACAGACATCGTTAAACTCCCGATAGCTATAGCGGAACTCCTGCTCCACAGAAACCAGGGCATCGTTATCCGGAAACTGCTCCGCCATCTGGTCCAGCAACCCGCCAACAGTACACTCAAGAAATTGCGACATATGACCTCCACAACCAGATAGCAAGAATAAACTATGTGAGCAACAATCGAACAGTAAAAAATGTCTGCCGCCGGTTATACCACTCCGGAAGAGTCTTCAATTACTGCAGATTCGCCAAGTTTTTCCTGTATAATTGCCCGAACTAACTCTTACCGGGAAAACTTGCGGCGTGTACCGCTTCGGCGAGACAATTTTAACTCATTGATTTAAAAGGATTTTATGAATTAACACAGCGTGAATGACAAGTCAAGAATTTATATATACCTACTCAGCTCAACCCATGCCAGCTGAAAATCCGGGACAACTCCCTGTCCCCCCGCAGCCCCCCCCCAAGGTGCATCGAAAACTCTTCCAGAATACGTGCGCTTCTTTTTTGTGCAATTTGATACTATTCCCTGATAGTTTGGCACCTTGGTCCCCACAATCCACATCGTTTTCCACATGCCTGTCAACAGATTGTGTGGATTTCCTGAAAACGCTGGATTATAGTGGTATTTTTTGAAATAATTCATACGTTTGTAACATGCCTGACACAGACTTTCCGTAGAATCTCTAAAAAAGAGGTTTTTTCGATTATGAAAACTATTCTGATTATTGAAGATGAGCGCGACCTTCTCGACCTGATTGCATTTAACCTGGAAAGAGAAGGCTACCGTATCCTGACTTCCCAGGATGGAAAAGATGGCTTGGAAACGGCCCGCACGCGATCTCCCGATCTGATTATTCTTGACCTGATGCTTCCGGGAATCATGGGAACGGATATCTGTAAGATACTCAAAAACAGTGAAAAAACTGCAAGCATCCCCATCATCATGCTCACCGCGAAAGGAGAAGAAATCGACCGCGTCGTAGGATTCGAGGTAGGTGCGGACGATTACGTCGTGAAACCTTTTTCGAACCGCGAACTGATGCTGCGAATTCGTGCCGTTCTCCGGCGATCGGAACCCGACGTGAAAGATGAAAAAATACTCTCGATTGGGCCCATTACCATCGACACAGGACGTCACATCGTCACCTCGGCAGGCGAAGAGGTTGTCCTGACGACAACGGAATACAAACTGCTTCTCAATCTGGCGGAACGACTGGGACGAGTACAGAACCGGGATCTTCTATTGAAGAATGTCTGGGGTTACAACTATATCGGCGATACTCGCACGGTGGATACCCATATAACAAGGCTCCGCACTAAACTCGGCGTAGCCGGTGATATGATCAAGACCGTCAGGGGCTTCGGTTACAAAATGGAGAACGCATGAGGATTAAAATCCAATGGAAACTAATGGCTTCGTACCTTGCCCTCGTTTTCCTGATCGGTTCGGTGCTCTACGGATACCTGAGCCATACACTGAAAAACCACCTGAATGCGGAAATACGCGACAACCTGCTCAATGAGACCCGGTTGGTCAAGGCAATGTCCTCAAAAGAGATTGCCGACATGAATCGTGATGCGCCTGCTCTGGCCAGAACAGCCGGCAAAGAGATTAAGGCTCGTGTCAGTATCATCAGCCGCGACGGCACCGTTGCCGCCGATTCCGAATTGACTGACAGCGAACTTAGCAAACTGGAAAATCACGCAAAGCGACCGGAAGTCATCCAGGCAATCGAACGCGGCCAGGGAGTTGCCACCCGCTTCTCAACTACCCTTGGAACGAACATGATCTACACGGCCCTGCCGTTTCAGACAACCACGGGACAACCCGGTGTTGTCCGACTCGCACTCCCCCTCTCCCGCCTTGATGCCGCCATGGCCAGTCTCGGCACGATCCTCGGCGTATCCCTGGTTCTTGCAATTATTTGCTCCCTTCTGCTCAGCTACCTACTCTCTTTCATAACCTCTCGTCCCCTTCGAAGCATGGCGGCGGCAGCCGCCCTTATCGGGAAAGGCGAGTTAGGGTCACGCGTTCCAATCTCCAGTAGTGACGAAATCGGCGAATTGGCGGAAGTCCTGAACGAAATGGCGGAAAAAACCGAAAGCCAGCTCGAGCGACTTTCGGCCGAGAAAAACCGTCTTGATACCATCCTCCGCGGAATGGGCGAAGGGGTCATCGTCACGAGCGAGACAGGAATCGTCACCCTGGCAAACCCCGCCTTCCGTGCCCTTTTTTCACTGGATCAGAGTTGTGTCGGCAAGGCACTGATCGAAATTGCCCGCCAGCCAACGTTGAACAATGCCTTGAAAAAAGTCCTGGATTCTCGAGAGGAACTTCTGGAGGAGTTGGTACTACTGGTGCCCGAAGAGAAACATATGCTTACCCATTGGGTGCCGCTTATGGAGGAAGAGACTCTCATCGGTACCGTGGCGGTTTTTCACGACATCACCGACCTGAAAATGCTTGAAAAGATCAGAAAAGATTTCGTGGCCAATGTGTCCCACGAACTGCGAACACCGGTATCGGTCATTAAAGGCTATGCGGAAACCATTCTCAGCGAAGGGAAAAACCTTCCGCCGGAAAAGCTGGGACAATTCGTCGAGATCATCCACAGCCACGCGGAGCGATTAGCGCACCTCATCAGTGACCTGTTAATCCTGTCACGAGTCGAATCCGGGGCACTGTCCCTCGAACCTGTTCCGGTTACTATTCTTTCAGCCGTAACCCGGGTAACGCACCTGCTCGAACAAAAGGCGCGCAGCAAAGAGGTAACACTCAATCGAACGGAGTCACTTGCTGCCATGCCGGATATTCTGGCGGATCCGGACAAATTGGAACAGATTCTCATCAATCTCCTGGATAATGCCATCAAATTTACCCCAGTCGGCGGCACGGTAACAATAGCCGCGGCAGACCTGGGGGACCGGATACGGATCGATGTCAAGGACACCGGAATCGGCATCCCACCGAAGGACATTCCGAGGATTTTTGAGAGGTTTTATCGAGTCGATACGGCGAGAAGCCGGGAAATGGGTGGAACAGGACTTGGCCTCTCCATCGTAAAACATATCGTACAGGTCCATGGCGGATCGGTTGCCGTGGAAAGCATCCCCGGCACAGGATCAACCTTCTCGTTCACCATGAGAAAGGCCTGAATCACATCAAGGATTGCTTGAGGATAACCATCGCAACGAGCCGCTTTTCAGGAAAAGAAGCATCAGCAAGGCGTTCTGGTCAGTACTACGGGATGTAACGAAGAGCCGGCTCAGCTGGTGTTTTTGAGCAGAGTTCAAGATTCCTTAGCACTATTGTCACACAGTTGTAACATTAGTCAGGTATTGTTCCAAAAATGAGTAGCGCATTTCTCACAGGAGGAAATTATGATTAAAAAAATACTTATCGCGTCGGCAGTCATCCTGGTTACTTCGGCAGGACTTGCTTCAGCCGAGGCATTAAAAGTTGACAAATCCCTGAAGAGTTATAAAGCAGTCGGCGGTGTTTCCGGCAATTTGAACAGTATCGGATCTGACACCCTCAACAACCTGATGACCATGTGGGCAGAAGGTTTCCGCAAGAAATATCCTAATGTAAATATCCAGATCGAAGGGAAAGGTTCCAGCACTGCGCCTCAAGCCCTCGTTGCCGGAACGGCACAACTCGGCCCGATGTCACGCGAGATGAAAAACAGCGAAATCGATGCCTTCGTGAAAAAATACGGCTACAAACCGACCAAGATTGCCGTAGCGATTGACACCATCGCGTTGTTTGTCAACAAGGACACTCCCCTCAAAAGCCTTTCCCTGCAGCAGGTTGATGCCATTTTTTCCAAAAACCGCAAGCGCGGCTACCCCTCCGCCATTACCACCTGGGGACAGTTGGGCGTCACCGGCAAAATGGCTGCTCAACCCATCAGCCTCTATGGCCGCAACTCCGCGTCAGGCACCTATGGCTTCTTCAAGGAGCAGGCGCTTGCCAAGGGCGACTTCAAGAGCATGGTAAAGGAACAGCCCGGTTCGGCATCCGTTGTTCAGGGTATCACAAAAGATAAAAACGGCATCGGCTACTCCGGCCTCGGGTATATGACGTCAGGCGTCAAGATACTTGCCCTTTCCGCAAAAGCAGGTCAGCCGGCATACGAGGCAACGTACGCAAATGCCATCACCAACAAGTACCCCCTGAGTCGTTTCCTCTATATCTATATCGCCTTGGATCCGAAAAAACCGCTGCCGAAACTGACGGAAGAATTCCTGAAGTTTGTCCTCTCCAAAGAAGGTCAGGAAATCGTAATAAAAGACGGATTTCTGCCTCTCACCGGACAAATGAGCGCCAAAAACCTTTCGATCCTCAAATAGCCTGATACTCAAACAGGAGAACGGAAGAACGGCCGTCCCCCCGGCCGTTCTTCCCTGTCAGAATCAGACAACCTCTCGAACTGTCTATCCTAATAAACTTGGAGCAGGAAAATGGGACTTCGCAGCAGAATCGAATCATTGCCAGATACCAACAGATTCCTGGCACGCGCAAAGAGAAATGACCGCTTGGCCGCCTGGCTGATCAATATCGGCGGACTACTGGTCGTAATTTCCGTAATCGGGATTCTGCTCCTGATTCTCAAGGTGGCAACTCCTCTGTTCTTCCCTCCTGATGCAACCCACATCTCGACCGTTCGTCTCACCGGGGCTGCACCTATAGGAAAAATCCTCAACATCGGGATAGACGAAAATTTAAAGTCCGGGTTTGTTATCGATGAGCATGGCACAATCACCATCTTTGACAGCCGAACCGGAACAGTATCCGACACCATTCCCCTTCAGGCGCCAACCGGCACAAATCCGGGAATAGCCGCAATTACTGCCGCTCCTGGCCGTCATTTTGACATCCTCTGGAAAGACGGCTCCTTTTCCGCGATAAAACTGACCCTTGACAGGGATGGTGAAAGCCGGACCGAGGAACAACCGGTTAACGAAGTTGAGACACTGCTGGGAGAGACCGAGGACCGACCTGCCGCCATGCCACTCCTGTCACTGGCTCGTTTTGCCGAAGCAGATTCTCCCGCACGTATTGACCTCCTGCCGGGGAACCGTTTTGTGTTCTCGAAGCAAACCACCGTCACCGACCTGATGGGGAACGAAACCAGGACGAGCAGCCGCACCCCGTTCGCGGCCACTATCCAGGGTAACATTACCGCTGCGGCCCTCGACTCGAAGGCCGAGTTTCTCTACGCCGGCACCGACACGGGTCACCTTCTCCGCTGGGACCTTTCCGATGTCGAATCGCCCCAGTTGCTCGATTCCGTCCAGACAAGCGACAAAGGATCTGCGATAACGTCCCTGAACCTTGTCCTGGGCGATGTCTCCGTTGCCGTGGGAAATGCCGACGGCTCCTTTTCGACATGGTTTCCGGTCTCCGAAACAGGCCTCGGCAGCAGCAAGATGCTGACCCGCATCCACCCGCTTACCGGTCACAGCAGCGCCGTGACAGCAATCCTGCCATCCCCGAGGAACAAGACCCTCTACTCATTGAACAAAAGTGGTTCGGTCAATGTTGACCATATGACTTCCGAACGGCATCTCATGTCGGTGAAAGGCACGTTGCCTCTTCTTCTCTTCGGTGTCTCCCCTCGTGACAATGGAATGATCGCTCTGGACGCCGACAACCGGATCAGCGTGTGGCGGATAGCCAACCCGCACCCCGAGATCAGTTTCAGGACGCTCTTCGGGCCGGTCTGGTATGAAAATTATGACAAACCGGACTATGTCTGGCAGTCGTCATCGGCAAATGATGATTTCGAACCGAAACTGAGCCTTACCCCCCTGGTGTTCGGTACGCTCAAGGGCACCTTCTACGCAATGGTTTTCGCTATTCCGCTCGCCCTGTTTGGTGCCATCTACACCAGCCAGTTCATGGGCCCGAGATTAAAAAAAGTCGTCAAGCCGGCCATTGAAATCATGGCGGCGATTCCTTCGGTGGTCATTGGTTTCCTCGCCGGCCTTTGGCTTGCGCCATTGATCGACGACGGTATCGTTTCCGTCCTGGTAGGCATTATCGTTGTTCCGCTCGGCATTCTTCTCTCGATTTTGCTCTGGAAGAAATTCCGGGCCAGATCTATCCTGAAAAGAATATCCGTCGGCTACGAGTTTCTGTTGCTCGTTCCCGCGCTTTTGCTCGGAATCTATGCGTCGCATCTACTGGGAGGAGTCCTGGAAACAGCCCTTTTTGCCGGTGACTTCAAACTTTGGCTTTTTGACAGTTTCGGCGCCCGTTTCGACCAACGAAACTCCATAATTATTGCCTTTGCTTTGGGACTTGCGGTCATTCCCCTGATCTTTACCATGGCGGATGATGCCCTTTCCAACGTCCCGAAAAACCTGTCCGCCGCCTCCCTGGCAATTGGCGCCAGCCGCTGGCAGACCGCCTGGCGGGTAGTTCTGCCTTCGGCACTCCCCGGCATCTTCTCCGCAGTCATGATCGGTTTCGGCAGGGCAATTGGTGAAACCATGATCGTGCTCATGGCAACCGGCAATACTCCGATAATCAACTGGAGCATTTTCAATGGATTCCGTTCGCTCTCGGCAAACATTGCCGTTGAAATACCCGAAGCGCCGGTTTTCGGCACCCTCTACCGGGTATTGTTCCTTTCCGCAGTGCTTCTGTTCATTTTCACCTTTATCATCAACACCGTCGCCGAAGTCTTGCGCCAGAATTTTCGCAAGAAATACGGCCGGTTCTGACAAGGACGGACCTTTCTATGGGCAGTTTCTGGAAACAAGGCGAACCCCAGGTATGGGGAACAGCAGCAGCGCTCACCATAACCCTTCTCATGGTCGCGACACTGATTGGTGTCGTCATGCTGAACGGTTTGGGATTCTTCTGGCCATCTGACACCGTGCTGGCCTCCCTGAAAGACGGGACAAAACTTCTGGGCGAGATCACCGATACAGAGAAACAAACGAAAACCCAAGGCGAGCGACTCCAATTCAAAGTCGGCAACCGGGACCTGTATGGCCAGGATTTTCGCTGGATCGACAAACAGGACGTAACCGCCCTCACCTATCCCGACGACGCGATCGTGCTGGAACGGAAAGAAAACGGCAACTTTTACGGTTTCCTGAAGTCACTCTCCCGTAACGGCCAGCAACTCACAGCCTCAGCAACACCGTGGGAACAGTTGCTCACGGAATGGGAAAGCGTTATCCAGGCAGAGGAACGTCTCGACGTCCAGCGAGCTAAAATGTCCAAGCTGAATTCAGCCGCGGAAATCCTTCGCCTTAAAATACAAAAGTTATCTTTTCATGATAAGACTGCCAACCGGAATGAAATTGCCGGTCTGTCCGAAAAACGGGAAAAATTGCTGGCCGAGTTCAACATTATCATGGAAGAATTGAACAACGAAACCGCTAAACTCAATCAGTCTACGGCACTCTTTGAGGACGCCTCGGGGGAAGAGAAAGAAATCACGCTGACCACGATCGTTCGCGCCTACCGTCCCAACACCATGGGGTTCTTTGCAAAGGCAGCCTTTTACGCCGGCAAGGTCAAGGAACTGCTTGTTGGTGAACCGCGTGAATCGAACACCGAAGGCGGCCTCTTCCCTGCCATCTTCGGCACGGTGATGATGGTGCTCTTCATGAGCATCATCTCCGTCCCCTTCGGGGTTATTGCCGCCATTTACCTGCGGGAATACGCGAAAGAAGGGCTCCTCGTCCGGATTGTCCGAATTGCCGTCAACAATCTGGCCGGTGTTCCCTCGATCGTCTACGGTGTTTTCGGTCTCGGCTTTTTCATCTACGGCCTTGGAAGCGGGATCGACCAGCTGTTTTATCCGGAACGTCTGCCGACTCCGACCTTCGGCACCGGCGGCATCCTCTGGGCAAGTCTTACCCTTGCCCTGCTGACGGTCCCGGTGGTTATTGTTTCCACCGAGGAGGGCCTTGCCTCGGTTCCCAACGGACTTCGGCAGGGATCGCTGTCACTTGGCGCAACCAAGTTTCAGACGCTCATAAAAATCGTGCTGCCCATGGCAACCCCCGGCATCATGACCGGCATGATCCTCGCGATGGCCCGCGCAGCAGGCGAGGTCGCCCCGCTGATGCTGGTAGGCGTTGTGAAGCTGGCCCCGACTCTTCCGATTGACGGCCAATTTCCCTTCTTCCACCTGGACCGTAAATTCATGCACCTGGGCTTCCACATCTTCGATGTCGGCTTCCAGTCACCCAACGTGGAAGCCGCCAAACCAATGGTTTTTGTTACCACCCTGCTCCTGCTGGCGATTGTCATCACCGCATCAAGTACCGCGATCCACCTCAGGAACAAAATGAAAAAGAAATACGCCACCAAGGCTTTTTAGACCTCAACACAAAACACTTCCACCATATGGAGATAGATAGTATGCCGTTACGTTCGCCAGACATGATTGCCGATCCCGTACTGGAAATATCCGACCTGAACCTCTACTACGGCACAGCGCCGGCCCTGAAAAACATTTCTCTGACTATACCGAGAAAACAGGTCACCGCCTTTATCGGACCCTCAGGATGTGGCAAATCCACCCTTCTCCGCTGTTTCAACAGGATGAACGACCTGTTGGATAACGTCCGGATCGAAGGAAGCATCAGGCTCGACGGTGATGAGATTACCACTCCGGACCTTGACGTCATCAGCCTGCGACGCCGGGTCGGCATGGTATTCCAGCAATCGAACCCGTTCCCGAAATCGATTTATGAAAATATCATCTACGGTCTTCGCATTGCCGGAATTCGCGATAAGTCCGTTCTGGACGAAACCGTGGAAAGAAGCCTGCGAGGTGCAGCGATCTGGGAAGAGGTAAAGGACCGTCTCCACGATTCGGCACTCGGACTTTCCGGTGGACAGGCACAACGAATCTGCATCGCCCGCGCCATAGCGGTCAACCCGGAGATCATCCTCATGGACGAGCCATGCTCGGCTCTCGACCCGCTTGCCACCGCAAAAATTGAGGAACTCATCAACGAACTCAAAGAACAGTACACCGTGGTTATCGTTACCCACAATATGCAGCAGGCTGCCCGTGTTTCCGATTTTACCGCTTTCCTGTATCTGGGCGAACTGATAGAATTCGATAATACGAAGAAAATATTCACCAACCCGACCAACAGACACACGGAAGATTACATTACCGGCAGATTCGGTTGAAAATTTATTTACAGAAAATTGCACGTCGCCACGCTACGCAGTGAACTACTTTTCGAGGTCAAAACATGGAACGAGAACACATCATCAAACAGTACGACGCTGAACTGAACGAAATACGCAGCCTGATCCTTCAGATGGGGGGCAAGGTTGAGGTCATGATCTCCAATTGCATCAAGGCCCTGGTGGACAGAAATTCGGATCTTGCAGAAAGCACCATACCATCAGACCACGAGGTAAATCACCTCGAGGTCCTCATCGATGAAAAATGTCTCGAAGTACTGGCGCGCCGGCAACCCGCCGCCAGGGACCTGCGCTTCATCACCCTGGCCCTCAAGATCGTGACCGATATGGAAAGGATCGGCGACCAGTGCGTGAGCATTGCCAAGCGGGTTAAGGAACTGAATGAAGAACCCCCCCTCAAGCCCTACATCGATCTGCCCCGCTTGGCAGAATCGTCACGGGCCATGGTCAGGGAATCCCTCGACGCCTTTGTTCGCGGTGATGACGAACTGGCCATGCAAGTCTGCGCAAACGACCAGTTTGTGGACGACCTGAACATCCAGATCCAGCGTGAGCTTCTCACCTTCATGATGGAGGACCCAAGCACAATTTCCCGGGCACTCAAACTCAATTACATCTCCAAATGCCTGGAGAGAATTGCCGACCACGCCACCAACGTAGCGGAAATGGTCATCTTTATGATCAAGGGAAAGGACATCCGCCACACCTCCGTGTAAAACCTTTGCCCACGTACGTCCGCAGACGGGCCACGGCCCGTCTGCCCCCACGATCTCCCTGCTCCGCACACTTCGTCGCCAAACAAAACTCACTCAAAAATCGAGTTGGAAGTACACAGCAACTTTTCCCGTTCAGGCATACGCCGCGTCGATACCCTTTGACTTTCACTGTCAGCAATGGATACTGTACTTATGTTGTAGAGAATCTCCCTCGTGACGAGAGAAGGTGCCGTCTTCATGTCCACCGACAGCGATAAACATCCTTACCGAGGCTTCGAGCAGGGACCAATCCGTCCACCCAGTGAGGCGCGAAGTCTTTTGGTACGGATCACGAGAAATTGTCACTGGAACCGCTGCACCTTCTGCCCGGTGTACAAGGGGGAGCGTTTTTCCGTGCGGCCGGTCGAGCACGTCCTGCGTGATCTGGATGTGATAGCTGCGCACATGGAAACATTGACAATGCTTTCTGCGAGTGCCGGTCTACTACTGGAAAACGACGTCAGAAACGTCTTCGCCTCTCTTCAGCCCACCGAACGTGGCGCCTTCCGTGCAGCCCTTTCCTGGTTCCTGTCCGGCAGGGAGTCGGTCTTTCTCCAGGATGCCGACTGTCTTGTGCTGAAGCCTGCCAAAATTATCGCCATCCTCAAACACCTGAAATCACTTTTCCCCACGGTACAACGAATCACCTCCTATAGCCGTTCCGACACCATCGATCGCATCTCGGCAAAAGATCTGGCAGCCCTGAACGACGCTGGCCTGAACAGGATACATATCGGCATGGAGTCGGGTTCGGATACTGTCTTGTCACTGGTCTGCAAAGGGGTTACCAAGGAAATCCACATCAGAGCGGGTCGCAAGGTAAAAGAGACGGGTATCGAACTCTCGGAGTATTACATGCCGGGGCTCGGTGGAATCGATCACTCCCGGGAGAATGCTACCGAAACGGCAGATGCCATGACTCGGATCAACCCCGATTTCATTCGCCTCCGAACCCTTGCACTTCCCTCGCGTGCCCCACTTCTGGAGGAACTGCGTGCCGGACGCTTCCGGAAGTGTCCGGAGGTTCTCACCGTGAAAGAGATTCTCCTCTTTCTGCAGAATCTCGGACCGATTACCTCCTATCTGGCGAGTGATCATATCCTCAATCTTTTTCCCGAACTGGAAGGCAAACTCCCCGACGACAAAGATCGTCTGACCGGAATACTGGAAAAATTCCTTTCCCTGGACCGGAATACTCGATTTCTCTTTCAACTCGGACGGCGACTGGGAATTTTCACCTGCCTGGCGGATCTGGAGGATCCCCTGAAAGTAGCGGAGACGCGGGAAGCGGCCACGGCACGGGGCGCATCTCCCGATAACGTTGATGAAATCACCGATGCGATAGTTCAGCGTTTTATCTAGTTTACGGCGGGAAACTTCGCGGTACTGGTCGTACCGTTCGAAGCAGCAGGGACGTGCGGCAGGATAACGTAATAAGGCAGGACATTTCGGCAAGGAGAAGCTAAAACAACTCTACTCCCCCGCTCGCTATCTCAGTAACTTTTACCAACCCTTCCTTCAGCAAATCATCAAAGTATTCCACTCGGTTTCGTCCTTTTCTCTTTGCGTTGTAGAGGGATTGGTCTGCCCGGTCGAGCAGCGTAGCGGTAAAAATCTCAGGATCCATCTTCACCACACCGACGCTGACCGTAACCTGACCAACCTGGGGGAAATCATGTTTTTCAACCGACAAACGGAACCTTTCGAATGCTCTCAGGGCATTCTCTTTCGTGCCGGCACGGACTATGACGATAAATTCTTCCCCGCCGAAACGGAACAGGAAATCGCTTTCCCTGAAATGGTGCTGCATCAGTTGCGAAAGCAACAGGAGGACCTCGTCGCCGTAGAGGTGGCCCCAGGTATCGTTAATGCGTTTGAAATTATCGACATCAATCATGCCGATCCAGTAGCCGACATTCTCATCATCAAAAACACTTCTTCTGTCCACAGGGACAGGGTCGGTGAATGGCGCCGGCTGGCTGTAGATTTTCTGGATAACGTCGTCGAAGGTTTTTCTATTGGCAAGACCTGTCAACTGGTCACGCTGCGCCTCAATCAGCACCTCGTAGAAATTACGATAAATCTGCAGAAGCCCCCGAATCATATGGGAATCGAGTTTGGTGAGTTCGCGATTGATAACAGCCACGAGAAATACATTTTGCATCTTGGTCTGCTGGACATGCCAGGTGATGAGCATGCTCTCAGAATTGAGCCGTTTGCGGAAAGGCTGATTCGTCCCCTGAACAATATCAAGGGCGGTAAACACCTCTTCTGACAGGGAAAAGTTGTCCGACAGGATCTCGTATTTTTCCTGACTCATCTGCAGCTGGTAGCACGGCAGGCCTCTGCGATCCAGCTTCAGGATAGAAAGCTCCTGGGGACGGATAAACTCAACAAGGGTTTTCAACAGGCTGAACTCCATGAGTTCGATATCCTGAATTCCGGTGAGACTGACAAGCTTATCGAGAAGCAATGGCGCGTTTTTCATAATACCGTCCCTGTGCACATCGGAAATACCGTTTTAAAAACAAAAGTTGATAGGCGAGTATCCTATACGAGCAGATGAATAACAAGCATATTTTGTACCCGCTAAGTCCCTCGTTAAAAAATAATCCCGGGCCAGGACGCGGACAGGTTTTTTGTAGACCGCAAGAGTACACCGTATGCTTCAGCCTGAGAGAATATCAGAAACTAGCCAGCGGCAATTAACCATACTGTCGAGATAAAAAAGAAAAGAGGACAGAATAATTGGCAGCAGGGGTCAAAAGTGAGACAGAAAGCTAGGGCAGCAACCAGTGGAAAGGTTACGATTGCCGAAGGAAAGAAAGGATCGCGGAAGAGGTCTCCTCGGGGCGTTCTTCGTGGGGGTTATGCCCACATTTTTCCAGAATTTTCAAACGAGATCCGGAAATATCAGCATGAAGCCGCTGCCCGAGACTCAGCCGGACATTTCGATCTTCTGCTCCCCAGATGAGGAGTACAGGAAGCATCAGTCGCCGGTACCATTCCTCGACATGCACATAGGCTTCCGGATCAACGGCCAGAACGGTTGCCCGTAAGGCATGGGCGATTCCTTTACCGCGGAAATACCTTGTATAGCGTTCGAACCTTTCGGGAGTTATCGCGGTTTTGTCGAAGAACACCCGCTCCAGGACACCCTGAACAAGTATCCGAACCGGAATCAGCCGGAGGAACAGTGGTCCTAGCGGAGATTTGAGTTTACGGAAGAACCTGGGGAGACGTTGAGGATAGGCAGCGGAATCGATAAGAACAAGCTTTTCAATGGTAAATGGGTCGTCTCTCTTTCCCGCTTCGATACAGACGCGAAGAGCTGCGGCCCCACCCAGCGAGTGACCGACGAGCACCAGGGAAGCAAATCCCCGCTTGAGGATGAATGCCCGGATTATCTCAGCCTGGTCCTCGATGGAATAAGCACCATCCTTCGGTTTGGAGGAATGACCGAAGCCCTTCAAATCGGGAAGGATGAGCGTGAAATCATCTGCCGGGAAAAAGCCTGTCAAATCCTGCCAGGTGGTGGAAGATGAAGCAAAACCATGCAGGAACAGGACCGGAAGAGGTCCATGACCAACCGTCCGGTAATAGATGGAAACTTTGCCGGCATAGGTGAAAAATTCACCCTCAGGCATGCGCTCCTCCTGGATGCTGGCCACTACCCGGCCAGAGCTTTTTTAACAGCCTGTACCATCGCCACGACGGTTATGCTTCGACGGCACTTGTCGTCCTTGTCACACTCGGTACGGAAACATGAGGTGCAGTCGAGGGGTGACTGGACAATGACATGACACGCACCACGGGGCCCACTCCGTTTCCCGTCGCTTGCCCGGTAGAGAGAAACCGTGGGAGTGCCGACTGCGGCAGCAATGTGAATCGGGCCGGTATCACCGCCCACCACCAGATCGACCTTTTTCAAAAGGGCTGTCAATCCCTTCAGGGAGTAGCGGTCGAGGACCCTCGCACCAGTGCCGATACCGGCGGCAAGTTCGGCTACCGCTACCCGTTCCGACTCGTTACCCCAGGACAGAAGAATATTGGAATCCGGATAGGTTTCCAATAATGTCTTACCAAGATGGATCCAGCCATCTTGAAACCAGAACTTGGTTTTCCAGGTGGTCCCGTAATGAAAAAGGAACACCAGTCCGTCCGACATCGTCGAGAGTAGAGCCCCGGCAATCTCATCATCTTCGAAAGAAGTATGAATATCTGAAGAAAGGTTGAATGCGCTGAAATCCTTGCCAAAAGTGACGCTAATCAGCCTGAGATATTGATCGGTAATATGGTAGTCGTGGCGACGAACAGGGACCTGCTGGGTGGTAAAGAGGAGATTAATTGATTCCTGAAGGGTTTCCTTGCTGAAGCCGATGCGATTTTCGGCACCGCTCAACCAGTCCACAAGGCCGCTTTTCAGATTGCCTTGAATATCGAATACCCGATCATAGTCGCGCGCCTGAAGAGCGTTTTTAACCGCTCGTATCTCGCGTCGGGTTGCGGCTGAAAAAGGTTTTTTCCGCCAGGCCTTGGTCCGGACCACATGCAGGCAGCTGATCAGGGGATTCCCATCCAGGATATCGCGAAAAGGTTCCTCCACGACCCAGTCCACCTCAATGCCGGGCATTACCTGGTGAAGATAATCGAGTACCGGCAGGGCGTGGATGATATCACCAAGAGCGCTCATCTTCACCACCAGAACTCTCACGATAGTCTTCCCCCGGCCTTCAGCATGTCAACCACCGCCTCGAACACCTCGGCTGAGGTGATTCTTTCCATGCACTCGAGATCAATCTCGTTCGTGCAGGATTTGGCAACGCAGGGAACGCAGGAAAGCTCGTCATGAAGGATAACGCGGTGCCCTTCCCCAACCGGCCCGGTCCGAAAGGGGTCGATGGCACCAAAAAGCGCCACCACCGGCGTTTTTACCGCCGTTGCCAGATGAAGGGGACCGGTGTCACCGCTTACCAGCACGTCGCAGCGGTCGAGAACGGCCCCCAGTTGCAGAAGAGAAGTCTTCCCAATGAGATCGAGGGGTTTGCTTGACATTCCTGCCAGGATACCCTCCGCCAGGTCGCGCTCATTCGCGCCCCCCACCAGCACTATTCCTGCGTCAAGCTCCGAAACAAGGAGATTGGCCAGAGTGGCAAAACGCTCCGGGCTCCAGCATTTTATCCGATTACTGGCCCCGGGATTCAGGGCAATGAGAATCTTGCCGGAGAGCCCGGCTTCGAGATACAGGGAGTCCGCAAAGGACTGCTCTGCCGGGCCGTAGGAAAGTTCGAGGGAAAGGTCGCAAAGCTCCGGTGCAATACCAAGCGGTGCGAGGGTTTCCAGGTGGTTTACCACCGCATGGACCGTTCTGCCGCGCGCTTTCCGGTACACGAGGAGCCGGCAGGGAAGCGCGGCGGAAGCCAGCAGCCAGGCCTTGAAATTACTCCGCTGAAAATTCACCACCAGATCGTAGCGAGTCGCACGTATCCGGTTCCAAAGGCGGAGAAAACCTGCCAGGGAGCGATGGGCACCCTTCCGGTCGAACACAATCGTCTCGCAAATATGCGGATTGTGGTGAAACATGGTTGCAGCCGCGGCGGAGCCCAGCAGCAGGGTAATCCGAGCCTCGGGATATTTCACCGCCAAAGCCCGAATTGCAGGCGTCAGTTGCAGGAGATCGCCAACGGCGCCCGGCTTGATGAGAAGAATGTTGGAATAGTTCTTCATGTAACTCTTTCAGAAAAGGATTTCAAATCATAGCAGAGCAGTGTCTTCCCTGCCAGGCAAGCCCTGCCTTACCAAAGGTTACAACCTTGAACGTTGAACTTTGATGAATTCGCAAAAAGTAGTTTTTCAGCCACAGAGGTCACAGAGGACTCAGAGAAATACCGTATTTTCCAAGGGGTTAACTCGGTGATCTCTGTGTCCTCTGTGGCAAAGATTGCTTTATTGCCGCTGCATCAACTTTGAACCTTGAACAACAAGATTCCGCTAGCAGTCTGTCGGACTTAGGAAATCAAAGCGAAAATTAGGCTGGGCGAGGACAGATTTTGTCGATTTTGCAGGGTAATAGTTGTTCTATTACCCAAAAAAGCGGCGGAATATGGACCGTCCAGACGGATTTGCAGCAGATTTACCCTAAGTCCGACAGACTCCTAATCGTCAAAATTCCCGGCCGGCCCTTTATCCGAAGTAAGGGAAGCGGCCCTTGCCAGAATCTTCTCCTCGGTCCATTCCGCGAGGTCTTCCATCCGGGACACCTTCGGCCCGAGATCACCGGAGCCTGCTTTCAGAATTGCCGCAATGGCCAGCGGCGCGGTATCCTGCGCATTGAAAACGTCGGTCATCATCTTGTAGGCAAAGTCCTCGACCCGCCTGACCATGCGCTCACGTATTTCCCTGGGCTGGGACAGGAGCCGGTTTTCGAACGGAAGGTTCAGATTCTTGTAATCACCCGGTTTATAGCCCTTAGCATCGGCATAGGCAACGATCTCCGCCCACAAATCGTCGCACATTCCCTCTCCGGAAACCTTGATAAACGAACCGTCCTCAGCAAAGATGGCGTTACCGTAATCGTTCACTTCCAGCCCCCAGGAGACCATCTGCAAGGCGGTGGCAACATTCGCTTTGGTTGTGTGGGTTTTAGCGGCAATGGCCCGGAGCCGCTCTGAGCTGTTTCCCGAGGTTCCGTGCTGGGCGCCGGATATTGCATATTTCTCCAGAGCCTTATGAATCTCGGCCGTCAGATCAACCTGGATTCCCTGGTCGCTCGCCTCGATACCATGGGTCGTACCGTTATTAAGGGCGATCCAATCGGGAAAAATGCCGTGGGCATTCAGTCCCTGAATGAGGAAGAGCGCCTCTTCCTTGGTGGACAGGCCATGCTTCCCCTTTATTTCTCCCACCTCTGTTTCCAGGCCCGCCCAGGCAGGGACATACGGTTTCAAGGCGATACTTGCCCGAAGGTTCTTGTCATCGGGAAGGTGGGACGCATCGATGGCAATGGAGGTTATCCCTGCGTCAAACATGCTGGGAATTGCCACCCGGGCAACCTCCACGTCCTGCTCATTCTTGATGCCGTAGTGATCCGCATGGATGGCCACCGGAACAGTAACACTCAGCTCATTGCAGATGGCGTCCACGTGGAGAGCAATATTCCAGTTGTTCACGGCACAGTAGCCGCTTTCGGACTTGGCGATTTCAATAATAACGGCCGCATTGGCTCTCTGGGCAGCCTTGAGAACACCTCGGATGATAAAGGTGCTTCTGCCGTTTGCCGCCATGGCAATGGCATTTCCCTTGGCCAGCATGGCACGGTCGATGACCTTGCCGCTGACGAGAAGTGCCTTCGAGTTGGGAAACAGTTTTACAATATTCTCTGGCCGACCGATCTCAACAGCCCTGAGGAAATCATCCTTGACGGCAGATGTTTGCATACACATATACGGACCTCCTACTGGATTATATTCAAACCCGGTCTATCCTGCCACCAGATGGCAAAAGCTCCCGAAACGGCAGCAAGCCCTGCAATGCCAAGGCATCGGACATGAACGAGCGCAGTTTTCAACCTTGACTATATATCACGCCGACTTGAACAATTCAAGTTTGACGGATTTATTTAACAAGATCTGTGTTCGCGAGCATGCCAACCGGCAAACCAAACCGGGAAGATTGGCATTATCGCCCTGAATTGCCAGACGGTCTTTCAACTACTGAATCATGAACAGCGTGGATTAATTTGCGAAGATCAGCATCATATGGTATGTCTGAATACAATTTGTAATTCCCGGGGCCCGTTTCAAAAGAAATCGGGCTGTCAGAATCTCCGGTATCCCTCGCGAGATGTACCAGTATACCGAAACGGCGCAGCTCTGCATCCGACACTTCTACGCGAAACGCACCTCCTCGTTTATCACCTCGTGGCCCCGATTTCACCAGGAACCTGTCGGACTTAGAAAATCGAAGCGAAAACCCGGCTGGGCGAGGACAGATTTTGTCGATTTTGCAGGGTAACAGTTGTTCTATTGCCCAAAAAGCGGCGAAATATGGGCCGTCCAGACGGATTTGCAGCAGATTTACCCTACGTCCGACAGGCTCCTAGACTATCGATTAATTCCAGGAGAAACATAGTGTCAGCAACTGCAGTTTTCAGCGAAGCCCTTATCGACTCGCATTTTCTGGTCGATGTCCGCACTCCCCTCGAATTTGAAGAAGACCATATTCCCGGAGCGGTTAACGTACCGCTGCTGGATAACGACGAACGGATCGAGATCGGCATCCTCTACAAGCAACAGGGTCCCCACCAGGCGAGACTGCGGGGACTGGAAATGACGGCGGCACGTTTTCCCGCCATGGTGAAAACCATTGCCGAAATGACCGGCAGTCGTCCGATCCTGGTCTACTGCTGGCGCGGCGGGCTGCGCAGTAAGACCGTTACCTCGATTCTCGATCTGAGCGGTTTTCATGCCGTTCAACTCCAGGGAGGATACAAGTCGTACCGCGCCCATGTTTCAGACTATTTCGACCAGTTTTGCCCCAGCGGTCGCATGGTCGTACTGCACGGTCTCACCGGTTCGGGAAAAACAGCTTTCCTGCTTACGGTAAAGACCAACCGCTATACGGTCATCGACCTGGAAGGTCTGGCAAGACACAGAGGGTCCGCTTTCGGGGCACTCGGCCTTTCCCAGACCCTGAGCCAGAAACATTTTGAAAGTATCCTCTGGAACGAACTGCGGAAATCCCCCCCCGGGCAGACCGATTCTCCTTGAAGGAGAGAGCCGGAGAATCGGCAGGATATCTCTGCCGGGAAATTTCTACGAGGTCATGAGTGACAGCTGTAAAATCTGGTGCGAGACAACCATGGAGACACGGATCGATCGTCTGATCTCGGAGTACGGGAAGAAAGAATACCGGGACGAGATGGCTGCCGCACTGGTGAGAATCAAGAAAAAGCTCGGCGGGGAGAAATACAGTGAGATTGCCGGCTACCTGGAATCATGGGACCTGCGGCCGTTCATGAAAGGGCTGCTCGATAACTATTACGACAAGGTGTATTACAAAACCCGTGATTGGAAGGAAGATCGAATTCTTTCTCTTGAAAGCTATGAAGAAGCACTGCGGGAACTGGACCAGTTTCTCCTGCCCGGCTAGACATAAAATTGTTCAAAGGTTGTGCAAAAGGAACAGGGCGACCAAAATTGGACGCCCTGTTCCTTTTGCGACAGAAACCTTCACAGCCCTGGACCTACACCGCCAGTTTGAAAGTACCTACCAACTGCTGCAGTTCCTCTGCTAGCCGCGAAAGCTGATTTGCCGCGGCAGCAGATTCCTGGGACCCCTTGGCAGTCTCATGGACAACCTCGGTAATCTGTTGAATATTGTTCGTGATCTCGTTGGTGGTGGCGGTCTGTTCTTCGGCGGCGGTAGCAATCTGATTGATCTGCATGGTAACCGAGTTGGCCTGCTCGAGGATTTCCTGCAGCGCATGACCGGACCGTGCCGCGTCAACGGTACCCTTCTCCACCGCCTTCACCCCCTCTTCCATCGAAGAAACAGCCCCTTTGGTCTCCATCTGGATCGCCTTGATCATGGTGCCGATTTCCTTGGTGGCCTTGGTGGTCCGTTCCGCAAGAGCACGAACCTCATCGGCAACCACCGCGAATCCGCGACCCTGCTCACCGGCACGGGCCGCCTCGATGGCCGCATTGAGGGCCAGAAGATTGGTCTGATCGGCAATATCCTCAATGGTACCGACAATTTCACCGATCTGGTCGGAACGGGCGCCAAGACTCTCCACAGTGCAGGCAGACTCTTTCACCCGTTCGGCGATACGGCCCATTTCATCCACTGTTTCCTGGACGACCGCAAAGCCCGAAGAAGCCGAGTCACTGGCACGCTGGGAACTTTCCACTGCCATAAGGCAGTTGTTGGCGATTTCGGAACTGGTGCAGGACATTTCTTCACTGGCCGTGGCCACGGTGCCGGCCTGGGCCGCCACTTCCTCAGCCCCGGTTGCAATCTGCTCGGAGGTGGAATACAGCTGAGTGGAGGCAGAGGCAACCTGCTCGGCGGTCGTTTTTATCGAGGTCACCATATTGTGCATTGATTCGAGCATCCGATTGATGGCATGCCCCAGGTCTCCTATCTCGTCCTTGGCGAAAATTTTGATCTTGGTTGACAGGTCGCCGTCGGCAACGCGACCCATGGCAGCAGACACCCTGTTAAGCCGAGTTACGAAATTTTTGATAAGGTAAACCGCACCGGCCAGACCCAGGATAAATGCCGCGGCGCCGGCAATGAGCATCAGTAGCCTGTTCTTTTTGAAGTCCCTCTCCGCGCTGTCAAAGGCAGCCTTGACATTACTTTCCTGGTAGGATACCTGAGCCTCGAAGGTATCCTGAAGCTTTTTGGTAAGAGGTCCGGCCTCTTTCAGCAACAGCGGAAGGGCTTTCTCTTTCTGATTGGCCAAAGCAAGCTCGATGACCCGATTGTTTGCCGCAGCAGCCGAACCGGCTTGGGCCTTTGATGCCTCGATCAGTGCTATGCCCTTCGGCATCTTTTCCAGCTCTTCCAGTTTTTGGAGATTTTCACGGTACGATGCTCTCGCATCTTCGATCCTTTTATTCAGTTGGCTGATCTCGTTGGCATCACGTACCAAAACCAGCTCCAGAACCGAATTTTCCAACTGGTCAAGGGACGCCATGGATCGAAAGGCATAGAGGGTCTTCTGGTATTCACCCTTAACCAGGCCCTCCATGGAATTTTTTACCTTCGAGGTGCTGTAGAGGCCATAAAAGACCATCAGGATCATCATTAACAGAATAAACCCGAAAACTGACCCCATCTTTGAACCCATTTTCATCTTGGCGAAAATCATATTGTTCTCCCTTTTTCCGTTGGTACTTCGTCGTCAGGTAATTTCATCTCTGATGGTCTCGCAAAAAATCGTCTTACCGCGAAAGCGGGTATCCATGGTTTATATAAGTTATTGAAATTCCTGGATTCCCGCCTTCGCGGGAATGACGTGAGTCCGAATTTTTGATCTTTCTGCGAGACCATCATCTCTGGATGACGCGGGCAACGATGTACCTGATACGGTGTCAACCCCTATTTCGATAGCCACATCCTATGTAGTAGTATTTTCGTCAAACAACGATACAACTTGAGCTTATTTTTAATTAAAAAACAAGATCATTATTTGCGTTTTCCAACACACAACGTAGAAGGCCATACCTACCCAGTCCATGAGCCATCTGGTGTTAACAGCCAGGGAGTTCTGGTTTCTCGAATTGTCTACTGCCCGGCACTGATAATCATTCAGGTCTGTTTGCCCGTGCCACATCAGGCAAAACAAAAGGGCGTCCACATTGGACGCCCTTTTCCATCACGGCTGAAAAATTCCCAGCCTGATGCCTGTGACTGATCACCGGTCACCTCATGCCAAACACCATGTACGTACCCTTTATACTGCCAACTTGAAATTGCCCACCAGATGCTGCAATTCATCGGCAAAGCGGGATAACTGGTTCGCCGCGGAGGCCGACTCCTGGGATCCCTTGGCGGTCTCATGGACAACTTCGGTAATTTGCTGAATGTTATTTGTAATCTCGTTGGTGGTGGCCGTCTGTTGCTCGGCGGCAGTGGCAATCTGATTGATCTGCATGGTAACCGAGTTGGCCTGCTCGAGGATCTCCTGCAGCGCCAGACCGGATCGTCCAGCATCCGCAGTGCCTTTCTCCACCGCCTTGACCCCCTCTTCCATGGAAGAAACCGCCCCTTTGGTCTCCATCTGGATCGCCTTGATCATGGCACCGATTTCCTTGGTGGCCTTGGTGGTCCGTTCCGCAAGGGCCCGAACCTCATCGGCAACCACCGCGAATCCGCGACCCTGCTCACCGGCACGGGCCGCCTCGATGGCCGCATTGAGGGCCAGAAGGTTGGTCTGGTCAGCGATGTCTTCGATGGTACCGACAATTTCACCGATCTGGTCGGAACGGGCGCCAAGGCTTTCCACCGTCAGAGCGGACTCTTTCACCCGTTCGGCGATACGGCCCATTTCATCCACCGTTTCCTGGACGACCGCAAAGCCCGAGGAAGCGGAATCACTGGCACGCTGGGAGCTTTCCACCGCCATCAGACAGTTGCTGGCGATCTCGGAACTGGTGCAGGACATTTCCTCACTGGCCGTGGCCACGGTGCCGGCCTGGGCCGCCACCTCTTCAGCACCGGTCGCAATCTGGTCGGAGGTGGCATACAGCTGGGTTGAGGCGGAAGCCACCTGCTCGGCGGTCGCCTTGATCGACGCCACCATACCGTTCAAGGAGGTCAGCATCCGGTTGATGGCATGACCAAGGTCGCCAATCTCATCCTTGGCAAAAATCTTGATATGCGTGGAAATATCGCCGTCGGCTATGCGCCCCATGGCGGCGGAAACACGGTTGAGACGCGTCACGAAGTTGTGGGTCAGGAAAATTGCACCGGCAAGGCCGAGAATGAACGCCAGCGCTCCGGCAATAAAAATGAACAGGCGTTGTCGTTCGTAAACACTGACAGCTTTTGCATACGCTGCCTTGACATTATCCTCTTGGTAAGTCACCTGAGCGAGGAATGTATCCTGGAGCTTTTTCGTAAGCGGGGACGCCTCATTCAGAAAGAGCGCCAGAGCTTCGCCCTTCTTGTTAGCCAGGGCAAGCTCGACCACACGATTATTTGCCGCCGCGGCGACACTCGCCTGGGACTTCGACTCATCGATCAGCTTGATGCCACGCGGGTCTTTTTCCAGTTCCTCCAGTTTCTTCAGATTCTCCTGGTAATCCGCCCGCGCCGCATCGAGTTCTTTTTTCAGCAGCAGCACTTCACTCGGATCCTTGACCATGACCAGTTTCTGAATCGAAATGACCAGGTTATTGAGGGCATCCATCGACCTGAAGGCATAGACGGTCTTCTGGTACTCGCCCGTTACGAGTCCTTCCATTGAGCTCTTCACCGTCGAGGTTCCACTGACCCCGAAATACATGATCAACAGCATCATGACCAGCACAAACCCGAACACCAGCCCCATCTTCGGTCCAATTCTCAACTTTGCAAATATCATCCCTACCTCCCCCGTTTCCTCACATGTAGTTGCCGAACAAAACCCTCACCACGATTGGATATCGCCACCCAAATCGCAACCAATGAAACACCAAGCAGATCGGCCTGTCAGGTTTGATACACAGTCCGCTCTGTCACCCCGACCGGCGGAAAGGGCTCTGAGACCTTTCCGAATGAACAGGAGTCTCCCCTTCGGTTCAAATACCGGAAATGAAGAAATCCGCCCTCCGGCACAGCAACATTAGTCTTTTCGTCATTAACGGATGTAACTTTAATTTTTTTATACGCACAAGTAACCGCTGGGACAGGGACTATTCGGTCAAACAAAAAGAGCGGCCCACCTGGGGCCGCCCTTTATCACACATTATTACGGGGGCAATTAAAGATATCAATGGTAGGGACACAACGCGCCATGCCCCTCCATCAGGCTTGTGATGTTTAATTGCCGAAGTACTATCATCAATTGTTTGTTTATTAGCGTTGTGATTCCTGTAAAGCCTGATTGATATCGGCTATAATATCTTCGACATCCTCGATCCCCACCGACAAGCGGATAAAGTCGGGGGTAACCCCGGTAGCAATTTGCTCCTGCTCCGAAAGTTGCTGGTGGGTGGTGGAAGCCGGGTGAATCACCAGGGACTTGGCATCACCGATGTTGGCCAGGTGAGAGAGCAGCTTGACGTTGTCGATGAATTTCTTACCCGCGGCCACCCCGCCCTTGATGCCAAAACCGATGATTGCGCCGCTTCCTTTCGGCAGATAGCGTGCCGCACGATCATAATCCTTGTGGCTGGGCAATCCGGGATAGTTGACCCAGGATATGTTCGGGTTCTGATCCAGCCATTCGGCGACCTTTCTGGCATTTTCCACATGGCGCGGCATGCGGACATGAAGTGTTTCCAGCCCCTGCAGTATCTGGAAGGCATTGAACGGCGAGAGAGGCGCGCCGATATCACGAAGCAGCTCCACCCGCATCTTGATGATATAGGACAGGTTGCCCAGTGCCTCCCAGAAACGGATGCCGTGATAGGAGGGATCCGGTTCGGTGAATTCGGGGAACCTGCCATTGTTCCAGGGAAACGTACCACCATCGACTACGCAGCCGCCAATACTCGTGCCATGTCCGGCGATGAACTTGGTGAGCGAATAGACGACAATATCCGCTCCGTGCTGGAGGGGTTTAAAAAGATAGGGTGTGGTAACCGTATTATCCACAACAAAAGGGATTCCCGCCTGGTGGGCAATGGCGGCAATCGCCTCGAAATCGTCCACATTGTTCTTCGGGTTTCCCACCGACTCGGTATAGACAAGACGGGTATTTTCATCAATGGCCGCACGTACCTTTTCGGGATCCGAGCTGTCAACAAACTTCACATCTATACCAAGCTTCGGCAAGGTGTAGTGGAAAAGGTTATAGGTGCCGCCGTAGAGGGAATCGGTTGAAACGATATTCTGACCGGCCTGGGTAATATTCAGCACGGCAAAAGTAGTGGCGGCCTGACCCGATGCCAGAGCAAGGGCGCCTACGCCGCCGTCGAGCTCGGCCATCCGTTTTTCCAGGACATCTGTGGTCGGGTTCATGATCCGGGTATAAATATTCCCCGGCTCTTCCAGTGCAAACAGTTTCGCGGCATGCTCCGAACTGCGAAAGACATAGGACGATGTCTGATAAATGGGAACGGCACGCGAGAGTGTCGCGGAATCGGGCACTTGCCCGGCATGCAGGGCAAGGGTATCAAAGCTGAAGCTGTTTTCCGACATGGTACTTCCCCCTTTGGATGGAGATTTGAAAATGGCGTTGCGGTCAATTCCGCAACAAAGTCGTGCAACGCGAAAATTTCTTCTGTCTTACTAGAATACTGCTTGTCTGGACTGAACTATCGTTACAGGGTCCGGGCCCTGCCATAAATCTCCGTCAACTCCAGGAGCCGCTTGGCAAGTTTGGCAGTAAGCGCATTTTTACCGAAACGCCATGACCAGTTGCCGCCCGCTATCCCAGGCATGTTCATCCGGAATTCAGCGGGAAGTTCCAACAGATCCTGCAACGGGAGCACAACTGTGTCGGCTACCGAAGCAAGGGCAGTTCGGATCAAACTCCAGACAATCCCGTCAGCGGTACAATCGAGATACCGGAGAACCATTTTCTTTTCCCGGGCAGAAAGTGAGCTGAACCAGCCTAATGTTGTGTCATTGTCATGCGTCCCGGTATAGACAACGGAACTGCAGACATGATTATGGGGAAGATAGGGATTGTTGGGACCGGATCCGAACGCAAACTGAAGAATCTTCATGCCGGGAAAAGAGAACCTGTCCCGCAATGCCTCCACGTCCGGCGTGATATGCCCCAGGTCTTCTGCGACTATCGGCAAATCGCCGAGCGCAGCCGAAAGCGCCGAAAACAGGGCTTCTCCCGGACCGGGTACCCAGCGACCGTTGATGGCCGTTTTTTCACCGTAGGGCACCTCCCAGCAAGCCGCAAACCCTCGGAAATGATCGATTCGTATCAGATCATACAAGTCAAGTGAAGACCGTACGCGTTCTATCCACCAGGCATACCCCTCCTGCGCCATGGCATCCCAGTCGTAGAGAGGATTCCCCCACAGCTGCCCGGTCTTGCTGAAATAATCGGGGGGGACTCCGGCAACCACGGTCGGACGACCCCCTTTGTCCAGATGGAAGAGATGGGGGTTAGCCCAGACATCACAGGAATCGTAGGCAATAAAAATGGGAATATCGCCGAATATTTCGACGCCCTGACGAATGGCATACTCCCGAACTTCACGCCACTGTCGAAAAAACTGCCACTGCTGATATTTCAGCTCCCCTATTCTGGATCCTAGATCCTCCGATACCTTCTCCAGCACAGCGGGTTCACGGCGAGCGATCTCTTCGGGCCAATCAGACCAGCTCATGCCCGGGTACAACTCCTTCAAGGCCATGAACAGGGCAAAATCATGGAGCCAGGGAGTCGTATCGCAAAAGTGCCAGAACTCATCCATCCGCACCGTTCTGCCGCCGGCAAAGAAGGCTGCTGCCGCGGTGTGAAGCACTCCGAGTTTGGTGTCGATGACCTGTTGGTAGTCCACCCGGTCCGAAGAGAGATCATCCGGAAGAGGCACTGCGGTCAAATCCCCTTCCTCCACGAGTTGCTGGAGGTCGATAAGCAGTGGATTGCCGGCAAAGGCCGAGTAGCACATGTAGGGAGAATTGCCATAGGAGGTATACCCAAGGGGAAGAACCTGCCACAGGGTTTGACCGGAACGGTGGAGAAAATCGATAAAATGCCGCGTCGCGGAGCCAAAGGAGCCGATACCACCGGGACCGGGAAGCGATGTCGGATGAAGAAGAATACCGCTTTTTCTCACTCGTTGCATGGTACCCCCCAGGATACGAATTCTGTCAATTTTCCACTCCCCACGCCCGACTGACAATTACCACCCTAACCCTCCTGGAGGTACAATCCCCCTCCTGATTCAGGAGGGATCAGGGTGGTTAGATCAGACAGCGGCCAGAATACTGTCAATCCTGGCACTGTCGAGGGTTTCCTCATCAATGAGTGCCATCGCCAGAGCATCCAGCTTGGGACGATTGCTCGAGAGGATCTCCATCGCCCTTTCTTCCGCATCCTTGATAACGGCTGCAATTTCCTGATCTATAAGCCAAGCCATTTCTTCCGAGAAAGTCTTTTCCTGGGCCAGCTTCATGCCGAGAAAGGGATGTTCCTCACCGCGACTGAAGGTGACAGGTCCGATCCTTTCACTCATCCCCCACTGACAGACCATTTTTTCGGCCAGTTCGGTTACCATCTTCAGGTCACTCTGCGCACCCGTCGAGATATCGTTGAAAACAAGACGTTCCGCGACCCGTCCGCCGAGGACAACGGAAAGCCTGTTGATCAGGTAGGTTTTCGGATAGTGATGCCGGTCATCCTCGGGAAGCTGTTGGGTTATGCCCAGTGCCATGCCGCGGGGGATAATCGTCACTTTGTGGACCGGATCGGTGCCGGGCAGAAGCTTTGCCACCAGCACATGCCCGGACTCGTGAAATGCCGTAATCCGCTTCTCCAGGTCAGATAGATACAACTTCCTCTCGCCACCCATCAGGACCTTGTCCTTGGCAAGTTCCAGGTGCCGCATGGTTACCGTTTCAGCGTTTTCGCGGGCCGCAAGAATGGCTGCCTCATTGACCAGACTCTCCAGATCGGCGCCGGTCATTCCGGGCGTACCCTTGGCGATAACAGCAAGGTCCACGTCCGCGGACATGGGTGTTTTACGGGTATGCACCTTCAGGATGCTTTCCCGGTCACGCCAGTCAGGACGCTCGATGACAACCCGCCGGTCGAAGCGTCCGGGCCGGAGAAGCGCCGGATCGAGAACATCAGGCCGATTTGTGGCAGAGAGGACGATCACCTCTTCGTGAGATTCAAAGCCGTCCATCTCGGAAAGAAGCTGGTTGAGTGTCTGTTCCCTCTCGTCATGCCCGCCGCCGAATCCGGCACCTCGACTCCGGCCGACCGCATCCAATTCGTCAATAAAAATGATGCTCGGCGCCTCTTTTCGCGCCACCGCAAAAAGATCCCGCACCCTGCTGGCCCCGACACCGACAAACATCTCAATAAACTGGGACGCGGAAATACTGAAGAAAGTCACCCCCGCCTCACCGGCAACAGCCCTTGCCAGAAGTGTTTTACCCGTACCGGGAGGTCCAACGAGCAGAACCCCTCGCGGCACCTTTCCGCCGACCCGCTCGAATTTTTTCGGGTCCTTTAAATACTCTACGACCTCATACAATTCCTGTTTTGCTTCCTCCATGCCGGCCACATCGGCAAAGGTGACGGAGGTCGATTTCTGGGCGTTATGCAACTTGGCGCCGGACTTGGCGAATCCGCCCATCATGGTGCCCGGCCCCTGGCCCCTCATACTGCGTGCAAAGAAGACCCAAACACCGATAATGAGGAGCCAGGGAAGCAGATAGAGCAAGGCGGTTGCAAGCGGTGACGATTCTGTTGAAACCGCCTTTACGGTGACCTTCTTCGCCTGCAGCTCTGCCATCAGGTCAGGATCCTGGATCTCCGGAACAATCGTGAAAAATTTCGTTGTTTCCTTTGGTGGCGTCGGCTTGCCCGCCTCCTGAGCAGGGGGCACCTTGGCCTTGAAGACCCCGTTGATGAGAGAGCCCTTTATCGTCACCTCTTTTACATTATTCCGTGCAAGTTCGTCCTTGAACTGACTGTAGGGAACCTCGTTCCTTTCTGCCTGACCCTTCTGACTCATCATCGGATAGATGACATTGAGCAAAATCACAAAAGCCAGGAGTGCCAGTAACGGCTTCCATATCGATTGCGCCATTCAGGTATCCTCTCGTGAAAGTTTGGCATGCATAGTACTTTATACCGTCCTGAGCAGATCACGGCAACTGGTTATTATCCGAAGATCAGAAATAACGGGCCTTGATCAAGCGGGCTTTCAAATCGTATCAGGACGGGACGGTTTGAATAAATTTGACAAATACCCCGGCATCTTCTAATTATGAGTCACACTTTCTCACCAGGATTGGTCGCCACACCCCCACCAACTCTATCGCAGCCGGCTAACATTTTCTGACCTGTCACTGACCAGCAGACGTTTGAAACCGGGTATGAGATGAGACGGGAACACTGCCTGATGCAGGAGACGGTTCTCGTCCGCAACAACCAACACCTGGCAGCACAGGAGCAATGCACATGTCAACATCCGATCTTCTCTGGGCAGGATTCGCCGTTATAATTACCATCATGATAACCCTTGACCTGGGAGTATTCAACAGGAAGAGTCATGAGGTTTCATTCCAGGAAGCACTTACCTGGACTCTTGTCTGGGTAAGTCTCGCCTTTTCTTTCAACGCAGGCATACTCTATTTTATGGGTTCAACCAAGGCGCTGGAATTTCTGACCGGCTACCTGATCGAAGAGTCACTCTCGATCGACAACCTGTTTGTCTTTATCCTGATTTTTTCCTATTTCCATGTCCCCCGCAAATATCAGCCGAAGATTCTGAAATGGGGCATCCTCGGCGCCCTTGTCATGAGGGGCCTCTTCATTTTTCTCGGAATCGAACTCTTCGAACGCTTTCACTGGATGATCTACCTGTTCGGAATACTCCTGATCGTAACAGGAATCAAAATGGCGTTCGGCGGCGAAGAGAAAATCAATCCGGAGAAAAACCTCCTGGTTCGTCTGGCGAGAAAATTCGTTCCCATCACCAAAAAGACGTATGGCGACCGGTTTTTCATCCGCCGAGGAGGCATTCTTGCGGCAACACCGCTCTTTTTGACGCTTCTGGTGGTTGAAAGCAGTGATGTAATCTTCGCCATCGATTCAATCCCGGCAATCCTGGCAATTACCAAAGACCCCTTTATTGTCTACACCTCGAACGTCTTTGCCATTATGGGCCTCAGGTCACTCTATTACCTGCTCAGCAATGTATTGGAGATGTTCGCGCACCTGAAGCTGGGAGTCTCCTTCATCCTTGCCTTTATCGGGGCCAAGATGCTTATCTCGTCCGTGTACCATATCCCCATATATTTTTCTCTCGGGGTAATCGTGGGAGCTCTCGCCATATCCATCTTCACCTCAATTACGATCGGCGCCAAGAGCAAGAAATGCGTCAAACTATAAAAAAAACCCGGGACAGTGGATTCATCCCGGGCAATACCTTTAGGAGCCGGTCGGACTTAC